>ERZ1699241.2-NODE-2-length-232954-cov-12.677718_pt1 | contig 232954 bp, 235 predicted proteins | sample MGYA00581545_ERZ1699241 | MGnify/ENA primary metagenome ERZ1699241 (study PRJEB42319, sample SAMD00040323) | human oral metagenome | material: saliva | host: Homo sapiens | study: EMG produced TPA metagenomics assembly of PRJDB4115 data set (Metgenomic analysis of... | reverse complement strand
GCTTATTACCAATGCAAAAACCCACTCAAAAAATGGCACCACGCTGAACAATCTATTGAACTAATACTAGCTAAAATCAGATAAATATAACTAAGAAAAATCATCTACTAATACTAGATGATTTTTTATTTGCATTACTACTTACTCATTATGAAATACTTAAATCATAAATGCTATAACTAGAAATGAAAATAAATCCTCTTTACATTGCTCCATTAGTACTTCCTAATCAAATACTCAAAAGCAAAAACCGAAAACTTAAAATAACTACTATAAAAGACATACTTATTTTATTTACTCTATTAGTATCACTTGTTCTAAAAATGCTATTACTAGAACAATAACTAATAGCAAAAATGCTAAACTCAAAATCAATTGCTATATATTATCCTTAATTACCTATAATACATATGTTAATATATAAATTATTATCTATATATACAAACATAGAGCCTACTAACTATGACAAATTCATTAAATGTAAATATTCCAAATATACTAAAACAAAATACTAAACTTAAAAGTAAAAACCAAAACCTAGAGAAAAATGCTGTAACTTGAAGCAGAAATACACTTCATAAAATTACTCTATTAGTATTTCCTAACACGAAACTAAAAAGTAAAATGCTATAACTCAAAGCTAAATTCTATTGTCTAACATTACTGTATATACTCACTATATAAGCAATTTATTGTACATACGTTACTCATTATAATTACTCGATTAGCACTAATACTTATTCATGGCCTAAATAATATATTACTTGTTTTAATTGCTCTATTAGTATTGCTTAAAAGTAAAATGCTAATCCTAAAAATCAAAATGTTACTATTTAACTCTCAATATTACTTAAATCCAAAATCAAAAAAAAGAAAATTACTAGCTATAGCTAACTTGCTAAAAAAAAGAAAAAACAACTAGACATAGCTAAGCAAAAAAACAAAAAAAGAAAGAACCACCACTCTCGCTACCGGCGACCACCCACCACCACTCACTCCCCCACCACTGCTACCGCTACCGCTCCCCCCACTCACTCCCCCACCACTGCGCCACCATGGATATACTAGTAATCATTGAAGTAACATTCCTTAATTTAATCATTTATCCATTTAGCTATATTACTTCCTCAGTCACACATTTATCCAGTAGCACTATCCTTAGCGAGCGGCTCGATACCATATTATACACTTGATTAACATTTGGCATTTAGACAGCATTAGAGTTTAGGCTACACGTGATTGCCGCTCGCCGACTAATCACTATTATACGACTCAACTATCAAGTTAATTCTGCCGATTATTTACTATTATAATTATTATTAACTTACTCTTTTCTAGTTATTTCCAATTACTACTATTACTCTGTAACACATTACTCATCATTTTTTTAGTTAGCGATACCAACCGAGTTGCTATCGCCTCAGTACACCGTGATAGTCATTTCCATTAGTTATGCTATCCTAGTTACACGGTGTACCAGCTCTCTCATATACATAGTTGGCAATTCATCATTAAGTGTAACGTTACATTCGGTATTGTTACTTAATGTGATTGATACAGTATGAGAGAGCTAGAGCGTAGAGTGAATTAGTTAATAGTTGCGGTAGTAACTATTAACTAATACTAAATTATTAGTAACGGGAGTTACTAATAAATTAGTGCTCACTCCACGCTCGGCTAGCATAGTAATTAGTAACACCGTTACTAATTATTTCCACTTATAACTTATTCAGTGAATAAGTTTATAGTGGCTATGCTAGCAAGCTGCACTGCAACGTTATTATAGTTTTAACTATAATAACTTACGGAGTAAGATAAGCTACTTATAACTAGGCCGAGGTGAGCGACAGTGAGACGAGTTGGTTAGAAGTTAAGCTTGGCTTATGTAGTGCCCTTTAGGGAGCAGTGCAGGGTGGTAAAATACACATTAGTGGTATTTTCTCAAGTGCTTTGGCAGAAAATTTTGCACAAAAACGAGTTAAGTTAAACGATATAATACATATAATATATATAACGAAAAATACTGAAATAAAATAGATGATATTATTAAATCAAAGATATAAAAATTCCATATATTTCGTGATAAAGGGATATAACGATTTTACTGAATTGTCAAAGTATAATACAACACACGAGTTAGAGTGTTTTCAAAAATTTTTCAAAGGAGAGTTACAATGGTAGACAAAGCAATCAAGTGGGCATGGGACGATGATGAAGAAGAAGTTGATTTATTGTCAACAGGTGAGGTTCCGAAAGGCTTACAAAAGATAGCGCCCGAAGAAAAGATTGAGGGATTAAGTAATAATGAGATAAAAGAGCAATTATTAAGTGGTGATTTAAAGTTACCTAAGGAGTTCCGTTCTACATTAGATTTAGATTTAAGTGAAGCGGAAGAGAGTGAAATTAGAGCTAAGCATAGGAAGTATGAAGATTGGGCTTATGAGAGTGAGCGAGATTATATAGATACAAATGATAGTAATAAGTCAATTCATAGTATAATTGAGAATGACTCAGAAGTTAGTGAAACAGATATAGAGGAAGCAAATAATCTATTACAGAAGCGAATAGACAGATTAAAATTGAAGCAAGTTACTAATGAAGCAACAGATGAAGTTATTATTAGTAGTAGTGGAATGAGTTTAAGTGATTATTTAAATAAGACTTATTTACGAGGGAATAAAGGGCGCAAGCGTAAGCGTGAGTTCAATCGTAGGGAAGAAGATATAGCTCGGTTAGAGAGTAGAAAGAATGACCCATTATATGCTAAGGGAATAGTTAAACATTTAGAACAAGTTGAAAGACGAAAGTTAGCTAAGGTTAAACAAACTCAAGCGATACGAAAGGCGTATAATAAGGATAGATATACTAAGATGAGTCCAAACGAGAAACAATTATTGAAGTCGTTAGGAATGACGGAGCAAGAGTTAATTAGTCAAGTTGGATATAACAGTATATTAGATGAAAAGGATAAAGCAAGGTTATTAAGTGAGGGTTATTTTGGAACAAAGACTATTGATGGCATAGGAGTTAAACAACGTTATACTACATTAGGTGATATACAGATTTTAGAGTTCTTATATAGATTTCAAGTAGCTACTATAAATATATTATCAATTGCTTTAGACAAAGGACGAAGTGCTATTACAGGTCAATTAAATAAAATGTATAACATGGGATTAGTTGAGAAGCTGCCATTAGAGGGTAATTTATATATTTGGGGTTTAACTAAGTTAGGTCAAAGTATAATTACAGATGATGATAGAGCTCCGAAGCGACCAAAGGTTAAGGGTGTTAGTCAATTATTAACAATCAATTATGTAGTAGCATGTTTATATAGTAATAAGGTAAATGCTTTAAATTTAGATGATTTCCCGTATTATGGCAGAGAGTTTCAAGGGAAGATTGTTAGGGGTGAGGATATAATCCCAGAGCGATTTTTTAGAAGTGCTTTATATAAGGAATCGTTTAATTTAACAGGCAAGTATCATATGAAGTCAAGTGTAAATACTCAAGTTTTGGATAAAGGGGAAATTTTATGGCGTGAGTGGGAATTGCATGGAAAGAAAGGTGTTTCACCTGAGTTAGTTCCTGGTCAAGAATTTCTTTATCTATTATATAGCTCAGAAGCATTTGATAATAGTTATGTAATACCTGATTTAGTAGTTCGTAGGCCAAGATTAACTGATGGTTCGCCTCAGAATATTGCTATTGAAGTTGAGAGAGCGAGCAAGAGTGTCGCTGAATATAGGAAGAAGTTGATTGCCTATAAGCAAGATAAGAGAGTATATAGTAAAGTAGTTTATATAACAAGCAATAAGAGTACAGTAGAAAAGATTATCAAAGCTGCTGAGTCTATTGGATTTGAAGATTACGACATAGTACCATTCTTAGATGTGAATGGAAAGAAAGTAAGAGTAGATGACCCATGGGCATTATAAAAGGAGAAGAATATGGCATTACCAAAGTTAGATAGTTTATATAATTCTAGCAATAAGAGTTTATTACCGAATCAGATAGAGACTGATTTTCCACCTAGTCCGAGTGCGAATGAATTTGGTAATATGATAAATGACTGGACAAATACCGGTTGGATAGGAATGTTTCATTTGGATATGGTATTAAGTTATGCAATTGAAGAAGGTGCTTCGGATATTCATTTGAATGCTGATAAGCCTGTTGCATTTACTGTATTAGGGAAGATTGTTAAGAAGCATGAGTTTCCAGTTCCCGATAATATTTTAATGGAAGATTTAATGAAAGGGATTTTAAATCACCAAGCGCAAGGTGTTTATGTTCGTGATTTAGACTATGATGCTTCATATGTAATCAAGCGTGGACGATATAAGGGTAGACGATTCCGAGTTTCATTATATAAGAGTTATGGTTCAGATGCTATAGTATTTCGTACAATTACAGATGAAATACCAACGCCAGACCAATTAAACATTGAAAATGAAGTTAAGAGTTGGTTTTATCAATCATCTGGTGCTATCTTAGTATGTGGTCCAACAGGTAGTGGTAAAGCATTACACAAAGATACATTAGTTCCGACACCACAAGGAATGAGAAAGGTTGGCGACATTAAAGTTGGTGATAAGATTTTTGATAAAGATAAGAATGTGATTGAAGTTTTAGCTATACATAAAGCTTCAAGAAAGGACATTCTTTATAAGATAGTTTTAGATAATGGAGAAGTATTTAAAGCAAGTGGGCCTCATGAATGGGTAGTACACAATAATAAAGGTTTATTATCATCAGTAACAACAGATGAAATCTTTAATAAATTTGAATATGAGTATTTCATTCCGAAACTCAATTTTCCAGTAAGATTTTACAATGGATATACGGTTGAAGAACGGAAAGAATTATTATATAGCAAAACTGACAATTCTGAATTAGAAATTATTAAATTAACTGAGTATGATGATGAAATTATTGAATTAGCGAATAGTTTAGGTTATTGTACATATTATGAGAATGAGAAATTAGTAATAGACAAAACTAGAAAGAAACGATTAACAAGAATAGTCAAAATAGAAAAAATAAAAGATAATTATAAGGATTATTTCTGTTTTGAAGTTAATAGTGAAAGTCATACTTATTTAGTAGGGAATACATTTACGATTACTCATAATAGTACGACCATGGCTTCAATTTTGAGAGAAATTCAATTGACACAAGAAAAGAAAATTATTACTATTGAAAAGCCAATTGAAGCGATTTTCCCCGATGATGGTAAAGCGTTAGTAGTACAAAGAGCAATACCAGAGGATTGTGTAGATTTTGGAATAGGATTAACTGGAGCAATGCGTCAAAATCCCGATTATATTCTAATTGGAGAAGTTCGTAATCAATCAGAAGTGAGTGAATTTTTAAGAGCTGCTGAAACTGGACATTTAGCAATGAGTACAATCCATACCGTGAACAATGTAACAACATTGAATCGTATTCGTTCGTTATTTAGTGGTGAGGAACAACGTAGAATTTTAGCTACATTAGGTGATGTTTTGCGTGGGATTGTAAATCAACAATTAGTAATGACAAAAGATGGTACTGGACGATTTGCAGTAAGAGAAGCATTAACTATTGATTATAAGATTAGAAGATTGATAGCTGAGGATAATTTCCAAGCGATACGAGATTTTCAAGAAGAAAATGGAAAGACAATGGAGCAACAATTAGCAAAAGCTGTATTAGCGGATAAATGCACATATGAAGAAGCAAGAAGCAAAGCCCCTGACCAAATTTATTTTGACCATGTTTTTGAAGAATATAGCAAGTAAAAGGAATGATTTTTCATTCCTTTTTTAAGCTGTTCTAAGCTGTTTTTAATAATCTATGTACAAATTATCGAAAGTTAGATTTTACAGCGATAGCGTGCAGTTAGTGACGATATAACATGGTTAAAAATGATTATAAGCAAACAGTTTTTAGCGAAAGTTTTTAAAAGTTAGTGGTAAAAAGTTAGTGATATATAAAGAACAAAAAGGAATAATATAACTATAAGGAAATAGTAATTTATGGCGAAGAGCTCTAGTAGCTCTTTTTATATATTAAAGAAAAAGGAGTACAAACAAGTGTCATTAAAAGATTTAGGTAATGTAACATATTACAATTTGAATAATGAAATCAACAGACCAATTAACGGTTCTATTATGTTAAATAAAGATAAAGAAGCGTTAAAAGCATTTTTTAAAGAAAATGTTAAGCCAAACTATTTACGATTCGATTCATTACAAGATAAGCTAGATTATTTATTAGAGAATAATTACATTGAAAAAGGTTTTTTAAACAAATATTCATTTGAATTTGTTATTAAATTGTTTAAATTTGTGTATAGTAAAGATTTTAGATTCAAGTCATTCATGGCTGCATACAAGTTTTACAGTCAATATGCAATGAAAACAAATGATAATACTAAGTATTTAGAGAGTTTTGAAGATAGAGTTGCATTTAATGCTTTATATTTTGCTAATGGAGATGAAGAATTAGCATGGAATTTAGCAGATGAATTGATTAACCAACGTTATCAACCAGCAACACCATCATTTTTAAATGCTGGAAGAGCTAGACGAGGTGAATTTATTTCATGTTTCTTGTTAGATGTAACTGACGACATGAATAGTATTGGAAGAAGCATTAACTCTGCATTACAATTAAGTAAAATTGGTGGTGGAGTAGGAATTAACTTATCGAATATTCGTGAAGCAGGTGCTAGCATTAAAGGTTATGAAGGTGCAGCTTCAGGTGTAGTTCCAATTATGAAAATGTTAGAGGATAGTTTCTCTTATGCTAATCAATTGGGGCAAAGACAAGGAGCTGGAGCAGTTTATTTAAACGTATTCCACCCAGACATTATTGCTTTCCTTTCTACTAAGAAAGAAAATGCAGATGAAAAAATCAGAGTTAAGACTTTATCATTAGGATTGACAGTGCCTGACAAGTTTTATGAATTAGCAAGAAATGATGAAGATATGTATTTATTCAGTCCATTTGATGTTGAGCGTATTTATGGTATTCCATTTGGTTATATTGATGTAACTAAAGAATATGATAATTTAGTAAATAATGATAACATTAAGAAATACAAGATTAAAGCTAGAGATTTAGAAATGGAAATCTCAAAACTTCAACAAGAATCTGGTTATCCATATGTAGTTAACATTGATACAGCTAATAAAGCAAATGCTATTGATGGTAAAATCATTATGAGTAATTTATGTTCAGAGATTTTACAAGTACATAAACCAAGCAAGATTTTAAATAATCAAGAATATGAAGTAATGGGTTCTGACATTAGTTGTAACTTAGGTTCTACTAACGTATTGAATTTAATGGTTTCACCAGATTTTGGTAAATCTGTTAGAACAATGGTAAGAGCATTAACATTTATTACAGATACTTCTGACATTGATGTGGTCCCAACTGTAGCGAAAGGTAATAGAGAAAAACATTCAATCGGTTTAGGAGCAATGGGATTACATACATTCTTTTCTACTCATCACATGAAATATGGTTCACCAGAGTCTGTTGAATTTACTAATTTATATTTCATGTTATTAAATTACTGGACATTGGTAGAATCTAACAACATTGCTATTGAACGTAACGAAACATTCTATGGTTTTGAAAAATCAAAATATGCAGATGGTACTTACTTTGATAAATATTTAACTGGAAAATATGTTCCACAATCAGATAAAATGAAAGATATGTTTGACGGTATTTATATTCCAAGTGTTGAAGATTGGGAATATTTAAAAGAGTCAGTAATGAAATATGGTTTATACAATGAAACACGTTTAGCAGTTGCACCAAATGGAAGTATTAGTTATATAAATGATGTATCAGCTTCAATTCACCCAATTATCCAAAGAATTGAAGAGCGTCAAGAGAAAAAGACTGGTAAGATTTATTATCCAGCTAGAGATTTAAGTAGTGATACAATTCCATATTATGATTCAGCATATGACATTGACATGAGAAGAGTTATTGATGTTTATGCAGCTGCAACAGAACACGTTGACCAAGGATTGTCATTAACATTATTCATGAGAAGTGAATTGCCTGAAGGTATGTATGAATGGAAAACTGAAACTAATAAAATGACTACAAGAGATTTGAGTATTTTGCGTAATTACGCTTTCAAAAAAGGTATTAAATCAATTTATTATGTAAGAACTTACACTTCTGACAATTCAGAAGTTGGTGCTAATGAATGTGAATCTTGTGTTATTTAAGGAGTTAGAGTAATGGATAAAAATTATAAATATTATAAAGCGATTGACTGGAACTCAATTGAAGATGAAATTGATAAATCAACATGGGAGAAATTAACTGAACAATTTTGGTTAGATACTCGTGTTCCATTATCAAATGACTTAGATGATTGGAGAAAGTTAAGTCCAGCAGAAAAAGATTTGATTGGAAAAGTATTTGGTGGATTAACTCTCCTTGATACAATGCAATCAGAAAGTGGGGTAGAAGCAATTAGAAATGATTGTAGAACTCAACATGAAGAAGCAGTATTAAACAATATACAATTTATGGAAGCTGTTCATGCTAAGTCATATTCTTCTATTTTTTCAACATTAAATACTAAGAAAGAGATTGAAGATATTTTCAATTGGACTAACAATAACGAATACTTACAAAAGAAAGCTAAGATTATTAACGAAGTTTATGAAAGAGGTTCAGCATTAGAAAAGAAAGTTGCTAGTGTATTCCTAGAATCATTCTTATTCTATTCTGGTTTCTTTACTCCATTGTATTATTTAGGTAATAATAAAATGGCGAACGTAGCTGAGATTATCAAGTTGATTATTCGTGATGAGTCAGTTCATGGAACATATATTGGTTATAAATTCCAATTAGGATTTAATGAATTACCGGAAGAAGAACAAACAAAAATTAGAGATTGGCTTTATGAATTATTGTTTGAGTTATATGAGAATGAAGAACAATATACAGAAATGTTGTATGATGAATTGGGCTGGACAGATGAAGTTAAAACATTCTTACGATACAATGCTAACAAAGCTTTGATGAATCTTGGGCAAGACCCATTGTTCCCCGATAGCTCAGAAGATGTTAACCCAATTGTAATGAATGGAATTTCAACTGGAACTTCTAACCATGATTTCTTCTCACAAGTTGGTAATGGTTATCTATTAGGGCAAGCAGAAGCCATGAAAGATAGCGATTATGACATTTAAAGAAATAAAAAGATGAGTATTGAATTACTCATCTTTTTTAGTTTTGTTATAAGTTTTTTGCCTTTTAAGTGTAATATTTTATTAAAAATGAACAAAAGATGAAAAAATAGTTATTTTTTTAATGAATTTTCTTTACAACAGCTAAAAAACTTGATAAAATATAAATATAAATAAACAGAAAGAAGGCATTTTATGACTAAGAATATTAAATTAGGATTTGTTAAATCCAAAGCTTATGGACTTTGTGGTATTATTTTGTCAACAGCATTGTTTGCTATTATGGCGCCGAATGCTTATGCTGACGAAGTAACAACTACACAACCAACAACTGCAATTACGACAACTGTAGCAGAAACGACAGAAGCAACAACTGCTTCTGAATCAACTCCTACTACAACAATTGAAACTGCACCAAAAACAGGTGATGAAACACCTACTATTGACAAAGCACCAACAGAAGTTATTAAAGAAGATACAACAATCAAAGTTAAGAATCCCGATGTAGATTTACACTTTGAAAAAGGTGAAACAGGTAATGGAACTGGTAAATATGTAAATTTCAAAGTTGAATATAAAAATGTGAAGATTCCGGATTCTATTCCTATTAACGAAGGTGACAAAGTAGTATTCACCATGCCTAAGGAAGTATCTTTCCGTACTGATTTTGATTTTGATGTAAAAAACAATTTAGATGAAACCGTAGGTCATGCCCAAACAAGTATTGAAAAAGGAACAGTAACAACTACATTTAATGATTATTTTTCAAAGAATCCATTAAATAAAGAAATTGCTATGACTTTTGACGCTAAATGGACTGAAGCTATCACTTCTGGTGAAGTTACTCACCCAAATTTTGATGGCACTGTAAAAGAAGTTCATGTTGACGCTGAACCAGATTTAGACCCAGGAAAAGAAAAATTCTCAAAATGGGGTTCACAAGATTCTTCTGACGCTCGAGTTCTTAACTGGACAGTACGTTTCAATCTTGCTAAAGACAAGTTAGAAAATATTATCTTGAAAGACCGTTGGTCATCTAATCAAGAATATGTAGCAGATAGTTTGGAGCTTCGTACAGTTGAAGATGTGAAAACATGGAGTGGAGATGTTTCTGCTCAAGAATACTTAGATAGTTTCCATGTATTAAACAATGGGTTTGATTTGAAGATTAAGACACTTCAAAAATTGATGTATATTAACTATAAAACTCGTTTGAAGACGGCAGTAAAAGAATCTACTGACCCAGTCAATGCAGTATGGTTAACTGTTAATAATGGCGACAAATTAGCAGACAATTATCGTGCAGTTATTTCTCTAGTAGGAGGCAAAGGTAAAGCATCTGGTGAAACTGAAGATATTCCTACAGTAGAACCTCTAACTCCACCAAGTGAAACAGAACCTAAAACTCCTAATAAATCTAAGGAAGATGAAAAACCTAAAGAGGAAGTTCCAACAGTTACTGAGAAGCCTAAAGAACAAAAACCAGAAGATAAACCTAAAGAGGAAACTCCTAAGGTTGAAAATCCAAAAGAAACAGAAAAACCAACTCCTAAAGAAGAAACACCTAAGGAAACTCCTAAGGAAGATGAAAAGCCTAAGGAAGAAACACCTAAGACTGAAGAGAAACCTAAGGAAGATGAGCCTAAAGTAGAACAACCTAAATCAGATACACCACAAAAAGAAGAGTTCAAGAAAGATGAAGAACCAAAAACTGAATCTAAGAAAAACTCAAGTAATGTGATTGAAACAAAATCTGAAAACAAAAAACAAGCGAATGAAAACAGATTACCAAATACAGGTACTGAATCTAATTCAATGTTTACTGTTCTAAGTGTAATTTGCTTCATGTTAGGAATTAAATTAAAACGAACTGAAAACTAATAAAAAGGCATAGTTAATCTATGCCCTTTTTTATTTTGCTTAAACGCTGTAAAACGCTCTGAGAGCAACAGAAATCAGCCTTTGTACAATTTATCAAGAGCTGATTTTTGTGCAGTTTAGTGTCAGTATATGACGATATAACACACCCTAAAATCAGTTATAGAAATGTGAAATCAGTAGTAAAATAGATACAATAAAGAATAGTGAAAAAGTAATAATTCTAAGTCTGATGGTTACTTTTGGAGTATGTGTTTCTCCATTAAAAGCATTACCTAATGTTTCTTGTTTTGGTGCTTGAAGAAAGATTAGTAATGAAATAAATAGCATAATAATCAAAGTTATAATAGTCATATTATTTCACTCCTTTAAAGATTGATTGATAATTATTTTTAGCAGTTAATCCAGCAATTTGGTGACAAATATCTTGAATTACTCCAACTAGGATAAGAATGTTAATACCTGTTAGAGATAGTCCCAATTTAATTGGTGATACAATTTCTAATACTAATGAAGTAATAGCAATAATTGTCAATATTGGAGCACCGATGTTTGTAATACCAATAACTTTATTATTGATGTATTTTTCAACATTTTCATTGGTAACACCCTTAATATACATAGAGCTCTCTCTCAAATTCTTAGTTAATTCTTCTCCGTCAATTTGTACTAGATTGTATAAATAAGAGAATATAAAGATAAGAATTGAGTAGAATAGGATTCCAGTCCATGTAGAGTAATCAGTAAAAGTCCAAATATGACCAGTGATTTGTCCGATAGAACCGATTATGGCAAGCAAACTTGAAGCAAAGATAATCGGCATAACAGAACTCGCAAGAAGTTTGATTGGAAGATAATGAGCTTTTATGTTTACATTGTAATTTTTTGATTGTAACGGGAATGTATATTCCTTTTTATTAGCAAAGTATGAAATGATAATGATAATTACATAAGCAACGATTGCTAATATAACAGATTGCAAGTAAGGAGTAAAGTTATTAGTATAATATTTTTGAGTTTCATATATATTATAAAATTGACCAGGTAATGCAGTCAAGATACCAAATGCAATAATATTAGATTGCCCATTACCCACACCCATTTCATCAATTAGACTTCCAAGATAAGAAACAAATAATCCACCGCTTGCAAGTACTATTGAAAGAATCATCTTAGTGTTATTATCTGCTGTAATGGAAACACCGATTGTATGACTAATTGTTGGAGAGTAAAGTATTCCAACTGCAGTAAAAATTCCAAAAAGAAACGTGTATAATCTGGTATGTTGTGCTAATTTCATTTGTCCAGCAACACCTTGCATAGACAATTTTTTGTAATAAGGTACTAACCCTTTTGAAAATAACTGTACAAGTATTAATGCTGTAACATAAGGGGATGCTCCTAGAGCAAGTAATCCTAATCTACTTAATGAACCACCAGAAGATAAATTCATTAAATTAGCGATTGCTGATTGATTGTTAGAGTAATCTATTTTGATACCAGGTAAAGTAACGAAAGTACCAAATTCAAATATAGCAAGCATTAAAAGAGTAAAAAGGACTCTATTTCTTACTTGTTTGGTTTTTATCCATTTCACTTAATTTTCCCCCTTTTTTGAAAGTTTGATTTAGTTTTGTTTGCATAAACATTTTGAGTTTTTAGACTTGTATAATCTTTTAAATCTATAATTGCTTCAATAGCATGTTGATAGACTTGTTGTTTGAATTTTTCATATAGAGCATTGGCTTCATTTTGATAGGTGATGATTGGATTTTTACCATTTTGACCTCTCCAACCAATACCTGATTTAAGAGCTTCTAATTTATCAATATGGTCTACCCAAGCTTTATCTAATGAATAAAGCAATATTTCTTTAGCAAGTTTTCTTTTTGCGTTATCATTTTCAGTTAACAAATTAAAATTATTGATTGCTTCTTCATTATCACATAACGCTTCATACATTAACTCCACAACCAAGTTATCGTTGTTATCATGGAATGATTGTAAAATAGCATTTCTAGTATTGTAGAAAATATTTCTTTGCTCTCTGACAACATCATCAAATTTCAAAGCACTTCTACGAGCAGAATAGCTATTGCTTTCTAATTCTTCTTGAATTGCTTTGAAAGCCTTGATAAATGAATTAGGTAATGGATTAGCAAGTTTAAATCTCTTAATAAAATCAACATTAACACGTTTGAATATTGAATCTTCAAGGGAGATAATAGTTTCAGTAAATCCAGCTGCGCCTTGTCTTGAAGTTCTGCCTTTTAATTGATTGTCAATTCTAGTACTTTCATTTAATTCGGTAAGGATAACAACTAATTCAGTATCATCTTCTACTTTAATGTCAGTACCTCTACCTGCCATATTAGTTGCGATTGTAATGGCATCTTTAATACCAGCTTTAGCAATAATTTTTGCTTCTTCTTCATTTTGTTTAGCATTTAGAACTTTATGTTTTAATCTTGCTTTGTTTAATTTTTTAGACAACAATTCACTATCTTCAACTGATACAGTACCAACAAGGATTGGTCTATGTTTTTTATGATGATGTATAATTCTATCTACAACATAGTTCCATTTTTCTTCAGCTGTCGTGAAAGCAATGATTTCTTTATCTTTTCTATTTAATGGTTTGTTTGGTTGAATTGGAATAACTTTCAATCCATAAACTTCTTGAAATTCGTTTTGTTCTTCAATAGCAGTACCAGACATACCTGAAATTTTATCATACAATCTAAAGTAATTTTGTAAAGTTATAGTAGCAATAGTTTTGTTTTCTTCTTTAATTTCAACACCATTTCTTAAATGTTTAGCTTCTAATGCTTGGTGCAAACCATTTGAAAATCTTCTGCCGGGTTGCATACGGCCTGTAAACGTATCAATGATACAAACTTCTTTATTTTTCCCTTTAGTCACGGCATAATCAACATTTTCTTGATAAATGAAATTAGCAAGCAATGCTTCATTGATTAAGTGCATATAACTAATGTTATGTTCATCATAAATATTCTCAATATTATAAGCTTTGCTAACTTTTTCTGCACCTTCGTTAGTAAGACTTACTGTACGAGTCTTGTAATCAATTTTTAAATCTGTTTCTGGTGATAATGTTGTAACAATGTTATGAGCTTTCATTATTGGAGCAATAGGACTTACTGAATCTTGCCCAATAATAAGTGGGGTTCTTGCTTCATCAATTAAAACTAAATCGACTTCATCTATTAGGGTAGAATTAAATCCATGTTGGTTCACCATATATGCAAGGTCTGGTACCATATTATCTTTTAGATAATCAAATCCAAGCTCGTTAGCAGTTGAGTACATAATGTCGCAATTATAAGCTTCTCTTTTTTGAGTGACATTCATTTCATTTAGATTTAATCCAACTGTAAATCCTAATGTTGTATAAAGTGGTTCCAATTCTTCTTTATCACGTTTGGCCAAGTATTCATTAACTGTAACAACATGAGTAGGAGCTGTTGTTGCATTTAAAATTGTAGGTAGAGCACTTGTGTAAGTTTTACCTTCACCTGTTCTCATTTCTGCTATGTTGCCATCATATAAAGCGATTGCGCCGTGTAACTGTACATCATGAAGAGTAATGTTATAAATCTTCTTAAATAGTACATATACAATAGCATAGACATATTTTAAGTTTTTTGTTGCTTCTTCTTTAGTTTGTTTTTTGTATTTTTGAAATTCGTTTGATAATTCATCAGTAGAAAGTGACTCAAAATCTTTTGAAATTAGTTTTATTTCTTCAGTGATTTTAATTAGTTTTTTAGTATAATGGTCAGTTTCTTTCTGATTTATCCATTTAGTAAATCTATTCAAAGTCTTTCTCCTTTTCGTGAAATTTTACTCTATTGCGGATATTTATATTAAAGCACAATAAAATTTTCTATAGTTATATTATTCTTAAGTTTTTTACAAATATCAAGTAAATTTTGGAATAATATAAAAGACTAAACCAAAAAGGAAAGGAAAAAATATGTCTATTTATAAAGAATTACAAAAGAAACACCCAGAAGTAACAGGTAAGTTAATCGTTACAAAAAATAAAGATAATAAAGTTATTGTTTCAGGTTCTCTTAATGCAGATGATGTTGAAGCATTGAAAGATGATTTAATTAGTATTCTATTAAAACAATATAAACAAATTGTATCTATTGCTGGAATTAAATTTAATGAGGGATTTACTGTTGTAGAAGATGAAGTTGTTACTACAAATCATCAAGATAAAAATACAGCAGGAGCAGTAAATATTCTATATAATGGAATGTTTCCAGTTTCAGCAATTAAGAAAGATGAAAAATTCAAGTTATTTACACAAATTAACTTTGACAAAATGGATAATGCTGTAATTGAACTTCGTTTTATTGCTCCAATTATCCTAGATTCAAACTTGAATATTATTGATGGTAATATGCGTTATGATTTAGCAGTAAATAACAATATTCAAGAAGTTCCAGTAATCATCATTGATGATAGTGGAATTAAGGCAGATATGTTAAGACTTATCTTAAATCGCTCATCAGAATTTCAACGCTGGAATTATGATGCTGTTTCTCCATTTGTTGACTCAATTCCAGTTGCTCAACCTATTTTAGAGCCACTTGGATTCTTTGGTGAAAAATTATTACCTGAAAGCTATTTCTCTAACACAATGTTTGAATACAAAATTGATGTGTTTAATAATCAACAAGGTAAATACACTCAAGATACAACTATTGCAGATTGGGCAGAATTTAGACGAGCTGAAATCCAAGCTAACCAAGAAGCAATTAAGAAGCAAAAAGAAAAGAAAAAGAAACAAAAAATGCGTACTCGTCAAGCTAAATCATTATTTGATATGCTACAACCAACTGAAAAAGATTTTGTAGAAACTTATGACATGAACGAAGAAGTACAAAAACAAGTTAATGGAGTACGAGAAGTTGCAGCTAAAATCACTGAAGCATATGACGAAGAAAGAAAAGCAATTATTGAAGCTAAAGGATTAAATTGGCAAAATAAAACTACTCAATCTAAGACAAAAGCTGCCAATAAACGTGAAGAGTTCATTAACTATGTAAATTCATTAAATATTGAACAAGAATTAAAAGATGAAATCTTTAGCAATATGGATACATTTGATACAGAAAAAGAATTGAAAGCTTATGTGAAAGGGTTATTAGAAAGTGATGAATAAAAAATATTTAATTACTGGAATCAATGGTTACATTGCTTCATTTATGGCAAAATATATTAAAGAGCTAAATCCTAACACTGAAATTTATGGGGTGCTTCGTAAAGGGAGTTTATTGAAAGAAGAATTAAAAGATGTTGTAAAGGATTTAGTATGTTATGATAAGAAAAAATACTTATATTTAGATACTAATAATAATGAGTTAGATTTTTCAAAATTTGATTATGTGATTCATTTGGCAACTAATTTCAAGGGTGACAATTCAACTGAATCAATTATACAATTGTTAGAAGATAATTTACTTTCTACGATTGCTTTGTATAAACAGATTGAAAAATCAGATAATCAACCTCATCTTTTAGTTGCATCAAGTTGGTCAGCATATAAGAATTATGGGGAATTTGCTCCAGCAAATCCATATTCAGCTACAAAATATTACGCTGAAGATAGTTCAAAAATGTTTAATTTAAACAAGATTACATTTTTGAGGATTTCAGATACTTATGGATTGAATGATACTAGACCAAAACTACATAATTTACTTACAAGAAAAGAAAATCCTATTAAAGCTCTTAATTCTCCAGCAGAGCAAAAAATCAATATGACACATATTGAAGATGTTACAAGAGCTTTCTTACATTGTATTGATAATGAATATTTTGATGTAGCAGATTTATATTACAAAGAAAATGAAGTTACTTTAGAAGAATTGATTGAATTACTTAAATTAGAAGATGTAACATTTGGTAATAAAGAAATAGCTGAATTACCAAATCAAACTAAATCAATTCCAAACTTCAAACTAAAACATAACATAAAAGACATTTATAAAGATTTAAAGAGAGGGGAATAAATGGAAAAAGGTTATAAAAAGATTTCAGATGATTTAATCTTAACTCCACAAAACAAGATTTTATATAATGACGGTATTGAAGAGTTTACTGATGAACAAATTGCAGAATTAAATCAGAAAGAAGTAGATGAAAATAACAAAGCTTTAAAAAAAGTTTTAGAAGCAGGCTACGTTAAATTCCCCGTATTCTTTAGGGACCCTTATGATAATCTAGTAGAATCTGCTTATTATCTTCCACCTACATTTGAGCCATCATGTAAAGAGGGGTTTGTAGATAAACACAAAATGAATTTTAATATTTACATTCCCTCTTATGGTCGTGCGGGCACTGCATATACAGTAAAAATGTTGGAAGATTTTAATGTTGAAAACTATTACTTAGCTATTGATGCTACTCAATTTGAAACTTATTCTCAACACTATGATACTAAACATATTATCATTAGAGATACTTCATTTAGAGGTGTGGATAAATTAGATATGCTGACTTCTAAAAAATCTCCAAATACTTATCATGGAACAGCTGGTTTATATAATTCACTTTTATATTTCAGTAGAAGTTTGGGTGAAACACATTACTGGACTATTGATGATGATATGATTGGTTTAGCAATGAAAGCTTATAAAGGTGAAACAGAATTTAAAGATGGTATGTCTTATAATAAAGATGATTTCTACCGTTGCAGTCATATCCTAGAAAGATACGGATTTTCATTCACTAAATTCATGAAATGTTTAGAAGATTTAATGTTAAAAGCCCGTAACCCAGGTTTCCTAGGGTTAGAGAAATTTGGTTTAGTATTTAATCTACCTGTTTCTTGGCGTATGGGTACTCGTTTATATTCATTCTATTTAACTAATAACAAGAATCAAATCAATCATTATGGGCAACATAATAACGATGTAATCACAAGTTTAGGAATGAGTAAAGCGGGTTATGTAAATATGCTCTTTGAGGGTATTTATTATAACTCTGGCCCAACACAAGCGGGTGGTGGATTAACTGAAACATATAAGAAATTCGGAACATTAGACAAAGGTAAAGTATTAGTAAATGCTATGCCTGATTGCTCTAAGATTTCATATAAGTATAATCGTATTCACCATACAGTAAACTACAACAAATATAACCAACAAAGACTTGTAGGAGCTGCAAAAACAGAATAAATAGACAACAAAAAACAACCATGATTTCTCATGGTTGTTTTTCTTTATAAACTGCAGTTTTTCAGCAGTAAGTTAATGTGTGATAAATATGTCCTGAGTCATATTAAAATACAGTGAGCTGTTTGCTACAGCGTTTAGTGATGATTAGAAGTCACCCAACGGTTGCTCTGGTAATAATTGAGAAACAATCATCTTAAATGAGCTTTTTATACCCTCATTGTAGATAATTTCATTTAATGAGTGGTGATTAGCTTTAGTAGTAATAAATTGAGGCATGTTAGGAATAAAACCTAAGATTTTAATTCCATGAGAAGCTCTTTCGATTTCTTTTAAGCCAATACCAGTGTTAGGGATAAATTTATTGATAATAATACCAACTTTATCTTCATCAATTGTTTTTTCTCTTAGTGGTGAGTAAACAAATTCTTTAATCCAACGGCCCATACCTTGTAATGATGAAATACCCATATCACTTACCAATACAATCTTATCAGACATTGGATAAGCAACTTCTGAAAATAGAGGGTCTAAATAGTTAACAGATGTATCTAAGATTACATAGTCATACATAGTTTTGAGAACTTTTATTACTTCTAAGTAGAATGCTGGACTAATTGCTTCAGCATTTTTTGGTGTTTTAGGAGCAAATAAAAAGTCTGTATTAGATTTAGGATTGTGATAAATTCCTTGTTTAATATGTTCTTCTGTTAATTTTTCAGTATTATCTTTTCTAGCAATATACACATTAACTATGTTAGGGCTTGTTGCATTATTTAGATAGCCTAATTGACCGTCTTTCACATCTAGGTCAACAGTAATGATTTTTGGTGCATGGTCAACTAATCCTTGTTCAAATGCTTTTTCTCCAGCCTTACTTAGGAAAGCACCAATACCTGTACTATCTGTTGATTTACCAGAACCACCTTTAGATGAAGTTACAGTAATAACAATACCATCACCAGTTGATTCATAATTTAACACTTCTTCGTCAGAATCTTCTTCAAAGCCTTCAATTTCACCCATACCATTATCTGTATCAAGAAGTTTGCTAACTGCTTCTTTAGTATCTTTAGGAACTAATGGAGAGTCTACATATTTAGAGATTGAGCCATACAATTCATCAAGTATTAAATCTCCATACTCCACAAAATAGAATGGAGTATTAGCATTATATGAATCATCTTCTTTAGCTAATTCAAATTGTTTATTTTTAATTGCTGTTCTAATTTTACTTTCTTCGGAAGCTCTATCTTGTGGTGGAATTAAAATGTTGATTACAGAATATGGAGCTAAGAAAGCCGCTAATTCTGAAAACAAATCTGGGTTATTGTTGAATAGGCGAGAAAAAAGAATTACAACAGAAGTGTCTTTTGAAATGTTACCATTATCATCATCTAATTCCCTTTCTAAAGCTTCAACATTTTCAAGTGGTATTTGAAAGTCCCAGTTCGGTTCCATATCCACAAAAGCTTTATAAACGACTTCAGGTCCCACAAAAGCTATTTTATGTTGCATAATTTTCTCCTTTAAAATCTTTAATTTTTCAATTAAAATATCGTATAGTTATATTATTCTACAAATCTAGTTAAAAAAAGAAAAGCTATTAAGCTTTTCTATTTTTGTGATTCTAATACTGCATTTGGGTTCGTATCAAAGATTTCTGCCCAGCCATCTGGTGCCATAATTTGCACGATACCAGCATTTCCTTGACAATCTTTCATTAAGCAAGTACCTGGTTGTAAATCGGGTAGAATAGAAGCCCAACCTGGGTCTTCTAAACGCATAGCTGCTACAGTCATGTCGTTATCTCTTTCATCATTATTACGGAAAGCGAAACGAGTAGTAATAGTGTTATCTAATGAAGCGCTATCACCGAAATTCAAATGCTTAGGTGATTGAGAGATAAGTAATACACTCATGTTAAGTGAACGACCTAACAAAGCAACTTCACTCATCATAGCTTTACCCTTTGGAGTACTTGCAACAGACCATGCCTCGTCAATTACAAGAGTTTTTCTAATCTTTTTGTCAGAACGCATAGAGTCAATAACTTTTTGTGTTAATAAACTCATAATAGCAACTGAAATACGTTCACTGTTACTGTAATCATTGAAAGATTTTTCAGAAGTTGGTAATGTTAATCCCATAAGATTAGCAACGATAGTTCCATTAGAAATATTTAACTCTTGTTTCTTTTGAGAGCGTTTATCTCTACTAAGAAGTTTTCCTAATCCAACTTGTAAATACGTTTGTAGTGTCATACCCACACTTCTAACTCTTTCATCATCTCTGTAACGGTTCATTGCGGCTGCAACAGACATAAATGATGGTCTATCATCTTCGACCACATCTTTAATAATAGGGATAATTGTACTTTGTAATTCATCATCAATTCTACCAACTAAAGAAACAAGTATATCCATAGTTAAAGCAGTATTTTCGGCAATGTTATTAGTAAATGAAGTTGGGTCTAACATACCAATATTTTCATCACTAATTTTTCCATTTGCTTCTGCTACATTCCAAATGTCAACTTTGTTAATGTACCCTAACTCATAAAGTTTGCGTAATGCAATAAAGTCACCTTTTGGGTCAAGGATAACTTGAGCTTTATTCATTAGATTGCCATGACAAGACAAAAGTAAACCAAGGAAAGTTTTACCAGACCCTGGTGAACCCGAAATGAATGATACAGGTGCATAGTTTTGTGAAATAGCATAATGAGAATCCCAAAATACAGGTGTTGGAGTTCCTACAATAGAAACTCCAATCATAGTACTTGTTGAATATTTACTCTTACTTACCATTATATTTTATTCCTCATTTTAGTTTACTTAAATATTCTATATCTGACCTACGAGAAACAACAATAGAATTATCAATTTTATAAGTGTGTTCTTTCTTTGCTGGTTTATGGTCACAATAGTATTTAGGGGAACTCAAATAGAGAATTTGAGTTTTAGTCCAATCATAGAATGATTTACCACCCCATATAGGTTTACTCATAATAGTTGCTAAACCAACTGGAGGGCCAAAGATTAAAGCAGCTGTCCATATATTTAAAGTATGAAGTTTAACAATAAATAAATAACCCATTGGGAAGCCCCAAATAGCAAATGTGATAAACAGATAAACCCAGAAAATTAACCTTACTGGTTTCTTGAATTTAATGTCAAATAATGAATAAATAAGGAGTTCTTTCGAGAATAAATTGGTCATATCCAAAACTCTTACTGGATAGTTATTTTTTTCTGCCATATTTGACTCCTTTTTTATTTTGAAATATCAATTGAAATCTTATTTAGCAACAGGCATTTTTAGAAATTTATGTGATTTATAGTTATTTAATTCAACTTGGTCAGAAGTGAAATTAAATACGCCATTCCAATCTTTAATTTCAAGGGTTGGTGCTGGGTAAGGCAATCTAGTTAATTGTTGTTTTACAGCGTCTAATTGATTCACATAAATATGAGTATCGCCAGTTGTATGAATAAATTCCCCGGGCTCTAAATTACATTCCTTAGCAATAATATAAACCAACAGAGCGTAACTTGCTATATTGAATGGAACACCAATAGGATAATCAGCTGAGCGTTGATACAATTGACAATCTAATTTTCCATTTGTAACTTTAAATTGAAACATTGTATGGCAAGGAGGTAACGCCATATTATCAATTTCTTTAGGATTCCAAGCAGAAATAATCAAGCGTCTTGAGTTTGGATTTGTCTTGATTTCTTGAATAACATTAGATAATTGGTCAACATAGTCAAATTGTCTCCAGTTATAACCATAAATTGGCCCCATATCATCATCTTTAATAAGCTTGTTACGATAAACAAAGCCATCTGAAGGTTCATATTCTTTGATTTGACTTAATTCAAATTCATCATAAATATTTTTTTCTCTAGGTGTTAATTCTTCATATTCTTTTTGAAGCAGCTTTTCCAAATCTAATCCTAAATGTTTATTAAGTTCTTCTTTGTTGAAGTATAATTCCACTTCACCGTTATAATGAGTAACTTTAATAATCATGTTGTTTTCTTGGTATAATTCTTCTTCATCTTTTCTTAGCCAAACACTTGTATCTTTAGAAAATACAGAACTAGAGTAATAAGCATTAGACAATACAAAACTATCCCAATCTTCAGTTTTATAATACCAATGAGGTAAAGTTTTAACTTCCTTAATAAAAGTATCATAATCTTGCCATTCTTTTGAAATTGAATAATCTCCAGTTCCAAGATATGCTTTTGCCATTAAATTAGCCCACAATTTATATAATTTGACATCTAATTCATTGGTATATAAACGTTCAGCGTATTTATTGATAACTTCTATTAAGTCACCTTTTTCATAAATACAGTTAACATATTCATTTTCTTTTCTAATTCTAACTTTTGCTAACCCTCTATTCAAGTCATAAGGACGGCGCCATTGATTCCAAATAGGATTATTCACATCTTTCAAATATTTCAAATTAGTATCACCTTGGATAAACCAAATAAGTTCAGTGATAATATTTCTCAAAACTGTCTTTTTAGTAGTTAGCAATGGGAAAGAATTACTTAAATCGTATCTATTTTGTGTTCCAAAGATAGCGATAGTATCTGTATCAGTTCTATTTTCTGTTTCTACACCGTTTTTAACAATAGCTTCTAATTGTTCTAAGTAAGTCCAATCTGCTTGTGATAATGTTTTAACATAATTTGAAACAGTTTCAAACTCTGATTCAGAAGTTTTTTCAATCTTATCATTAAAGATTTTATTTAAAGTTTTTAATTCATGTTTTTTATTTAGAATGAGCTCGTAATAATATGTATCTGATTTCAATTCAGATTTATCAAGGTGCTCATTCAAATCCAAAGAAGTATAATATTTCATGCAGTCATTCCTTTTATTTTCGTTTTATTTGTGTCTAGCTTGCTGAGTAGTGCAGTTTTAGGTGTTGTTAATATAAATTATCATGAATTACTTAAAACAGCTTAGACTGCGACTAACAAACAAAAAAGAAGAATAAATAAGCTATTCTTCTTCATTATTCTTTTTGCAAAAAGTATTAACAAAGTAATTACCAAGAAGTATAGAGTCTGATTCGTTATCGTCAACATCTTTGCCAAATTTTTCTAATACTAAACGCATTGAAAATTCTTTGTATTCTTTACTTGTCATTTTGCCAAATTTGTAAAATTTTCTCCAAGTAGAAACATTGACAAAGTTTATCATGTCATGAGTAAAATTACTTAACATAATTCCGTCAGCCATTGCTAAATTCTTAGCACCTTTTTGACTTACCACAACGTTAATATCTTCTATTGCAACAATAGTAATATTATATGTTTCTTTTAGCTTTGCAATTTCATCTTTCATGCAAATAGCTCTTGCTAAGAAATTTTTTCTGTATTCTCCCCCTTTAGGGGTGATACTTCCACTTTCGAGCAATTCATAATTTTGTAAATCATAAATTGCCCAACCTGTTGAAGTAGTGGAAGCATCAAGAGCTAGGAGGTGCTCTTTAATCATTTATTACCCTCTAAGAATTTTCCAAACTGTTTCATCAATTCAGAAAGAGAAGTAATTTGTTTTGTCATAGTTTCTTTAAGATTTGTAGTTAAATCTTCTTTAGTTAATGCTGAAGCACTTAATGAGTTAAAGATAATTATCTTAGCATCCTCAAAAGTTTTAGAGCCGTAAGAAACTTCATTTTGTTGTGTATTGATTAGTTGAACTTTTGCAATCAATTTAAGTAATTGAGTAGAAGCGATTAAACGTTCTTTAAGAGAGAGCTCAAATCCTAATTCATTTTCTTTTCCTTGTAGGAATGAAAAGATTTCAAGCAAATGTTGTTTTGCTTTGTAGTTATCGTCAGTAACGATTTCTTTTGGTGCTTCAAAGAATGAGGCGGTATCTTTTGCTACACAAGATTCAATGAAAGCTTTTAATTGTTGTGGGTCATTATCTGGGTGTGCAGTAATGTCATTAGACAACAACCACTCCCCAGTATTGAAATTGTAAATACCCGCCAACACTTTGAGAGTATTTTCTTTACCACTTTGTAAATCTGGTTTTAATTCTGCCATTGGAATATTGACATCAAGGTGTGGTTTTCTTCTTTGCTCAAAACGATAAAGTAATTTAACACCCTTTTCTACAGCTTCAGTAGCAACTTTTGCTAAATCATAAGATTTACCAACATAACCACTTAATCCATATTTTGCATTTTCTGGTTTTACTTTAACGTTGATAGCTTTACCATTTGGTGATTCTTCAATTGTAGTTTCACCTACTGCAAGATTGACAGCAACCTCACCAGCTTGTCCTTTTGAAGTATCTCTACCTGTATCAATTATCGTTCCAATCCAACCATCTTTTAATTCTAAAGCCATTTCTAACTCCTTTATTAAATATTTATTTTCATATCATTCTAAAACAGTTTTTATTAAATTGTTTTATAGTTATATTATTCCACTTTTGAGCCTAAAAAAGGTGATAAACTTAATATTTTATCACCTTTTTTCAATTATTGAAACATCTTTTGAAAGACTTCTAATTCTTTAATTTTCATTGCAAGTTGAACAATAAAACTCCATGTTTTTTCTAATGCCCAACCGATTGCTCCAATAATATCCATATTGAATTGTAAACAAATTGCATATACAATAGCAACAGTTATTACAAAATAAATATATCCTTTAATATGATTTGCTCCTTTTTGCATTTAAACCCCCGTTCTAATTATAATTCAAAATAATTTTTACAATAGCAAAAATTATAAGCATTGTAAATATTGGAACAACAACTTTGTATTCAAAACTACTTCCAGCATGGATTCCACCCAATCTATAAGTCCACCACCTCTTTCCATTATGGGCGATTGGCCACAAAGCTGGAGTCCCCGAAACGGTTAGTGTGTCACCTAATATGTGAATTAAATATCCAAGTGAAGTTAGGATAGCTATCCACGAATAAGCAATATCAGATGGTGAAAAAGTTAATATGATAATTACAAAGATTATACTTGAACCAAATATAAAAATATACCCAAACAAGTCTCTTTTTAGTTTTTTGAATGAGTTTGCGAATAATGAAGCCATAGCTAATTGATAACAAATGATTAACCAAGCTATAGCAAAAGGATAGATTGTAACATTTCCTTGGCCTAAAAAACTGTCTTTTACTTCTGTTTTAATAGAACTCAAACAGAACACAATAATACCAACAATAACACTTGCTACAATAGTGTGCCAAAATCCTCTATGAGCATCTGGTGTATCATTATCTCTCTTTGTTTTTGTTAGTGCATATACACCAACTGCACTTGCTCTTGTTAATTTAGAAATTAACTTACCAAATGGCCCTAATGTAGAAATAGCAGTACTTTTAACATTGTCAAAGTCTGGTAGTAAAGCAGCTCCAGCTATAACTATTGTTGCACCAACCAAAACAATAATATTATTTGATTTTAATATTGTATTAAATATAAAGTTTGGAAAGAAAGCAACTAGCAATAAGAAGAAAGCAATAGCTGACAAGGAATGTGTTAAACCCATGAATCCTTTTTCATCTTTTAATTTTAATAATAATTTCGTATTCATGCTACAATCCTTTTTTATTTTTTATATCACAAAAAAGAGCCTTAATAGGCTCTTTTGAGTACGAGATTTAATATCCGAAGAATAAATCTTCATCATAAGAAATTCCTTTCTTAGCACGACCAGAATATTCTTCAGCAATTGCTTCAGCATCTTGGTCGACTACTTTTACAAATTCAGAAACAACTAAATCTGTAATTTCATCATCTTTTACTAATTCATGGAATTTGCTTCCTTTAACCCCTCTGTTAGTTGAAGGTACTTCTTCACCTTGTGTAAATTTGTATGATGATTTAGATTTAGAGAATAGAACAGCATCATTAGTTCCGACTCCAGCTGCTACCGATTTCTTATCGTATTTGAATCCAGCAACAGTACCTGAACCAGGGTTGCTTTCTCTAATTGTAGAGATTGGGAATTTAGCAAGTTGTCCGTCTTCAGCAATAATGTATAAATATTTCTCATAATCTTCTTCGGTTAATGGCTTAGCATAAATAATTTTCTCATTGAGAATCAATTTAGCTAGGGGTGATTTAATGTTGTTCTTAACAATGTTCACATTACCAGCGTCAGTAACAATCAATACACCTTTATAATTGCCATTTAAGTTATTAGGTAGGATAGTAACAAATTTATCTTCATCTACACCTAAAAGGCTTGTAGATGATGGTATATCTAAAGGAATAGCTTTAGCATTGATTGTTTCAATCGTACCGTCATTTTTAAGAATGTTAATAAACTCTTGAGTAGTTGCTTTTAATTCAGATTTGATAGGAACATGAGTATTAAATGTTTCCTCTAGTGATTGTAAGATAGTTCCGTTAGATAGAATGTAAATAGTAGTATCTACGTTCTTTTCTAAGAGTTTCATTTTGTTTTTGCTTTCTTTGTCAGCAAGTTTTAAATCTTCTAAAGTAACATTATCAATGAATGTTCTACGGTCATCTGAAATAACTTTCTTAGTAGCTTTTAATTCTTCAATAATTGCAGAATCGATAGCAGATTCATCATTTAAGAGATTTTCTAAATCTTCAGTTTCTTTACGAAGTGCTTCAATTTCTAACAAGATTTTATCTTTATCTGCTTTAGTTAAAACAGAAAGAGATAATTTAAGAATGTAATCAGCTTGAGCTTCATTGATACCAAAATTCTTCATAATATTATCTCTTGCTTCTTCTGAGCTTTCTGATTTTCTAATAATGTTAATAGTTTTATCTAAATCACTCAATACTGAAGCAACACCAGAACGTTGCTCTAACTTTCTAGAGTTATTTTCTAATTTATATTCAAGTTTATTGATAAAAGCTTCTTTACGTTGGTCAATGAATGTATCAATTAAATCAAACATAGTAGAAACAACTGGACGACCTTCATCTAAAGTAGTCATATTGACAGAGAAGTTTGTTTCCAATGAAGTAAACTTAAATAAATCTTCTAATACAAGATAAGGATTTGCTCCAGCTTTTACATCAATACTTAGAACATTACCACGTTTTTTATCTGAAAGGTTTTTGGCTTCAACGATTTCAGTTAATTTATTTTTTGTTTCTTTTATCTTAGCAATTTCTTCTTTGATTTTTTCAATGGAAATTTGATAAGGGAACTCAGTAAAGACAATTTCATGTTTTCCTCTAGGAAGAGCATTGATTTCGTATTTACTTCTTACTAAGAAGCTTCCTTTACCAGTTTCGTAATATTCCTTAATACCGTCAACTCCAAATATTTGGCCGTATGTAGGGAAATCTGGTCCCGGCATTACACGAATCAATTGGTCAACAGTATTAAGTTTCCCTTGCATACGTTTGATAACTGCATCCATTACCTCATTTGGGTTATGAGGAATCATGTTAGTAGCATAACCTACGGCAATACCTTGTCCACCATTGATAACACTGAATGGCCATTTTACTGGTAATGATTTTGGAAGTTTTTCAGCCCCAGTAAAGTTGGGTACCATTTCAACTGCATGATAGTCAACATCTTCTACAAGTTGCTCACCAGCAGGAGTAAATTTAACTTCATAGTAACGGTCTGATGGTGGAGTATCACCAGTTTGTAGACCAAATCCACCTTGTACTTCAACAACAGGTACTCGAGAATGGAAATCTTGAGCAAGTTTAACCATTGCTTCTGTAACAGATGATGGTCCGTGTGGGTGATAATGTCCTACTACGTGGTTATAAACTGTAGCAGCTTTCATTGTTGGTTTGTTATTTTTTAATCCTAATGTCCACATAGTCCAAATACCACGTTTTAAAACGGGTTTCAATCCGTCTTTACCAACTAAGGCACGTGATTGGATAACATAATGAGCATAAGGTAGGTAGTTTTCAAATAAGAATGGTTTGATTGGTTGAACGATAACTTTACCAGCAAACTTATCTAATGCAAATTTTTCTTTATTCTTAGCCATTTGTACCTCTCTTAATCTTTTGTTGTTTTGCTATCAATGATAATTTCAAAGCGGGGATTTCAAACAATAATTTAGCGTCAATTTGTCTATGATTAAATGTTAATACAGCATCTCCTAACATAGTAAGAGCCTTTAGAATCATAGAACCATTCCAATTTTTAGAAATCTTAGTAGCAATTTCATTGTTGGTAGTTACTCCACTTACCTCTTGTAGAGCAAAAGTGAAATATTCATATAAAGCTGCAATAGCGTCATTGAAGTTTTCGCCATCTAAGACCATTTCGTTAATAGTAGCAATCACTTCAGTCGTTTCGCCAAAAACAATGTGTTCAATACATTGGTCAATTTTACTTGTTTCTAATTCACCTGAATTGAGGTATTTTTCAAATAAGGAAATAGAAGTCCTAACTGAACCTTTTGCTTTTTTAGCACAATATAGAATTGCTTCTTTGTCGATTGGAAGGCCTTCTTTTTTAGCAATGTTAATTAAATTCTTAGCGAGTTCTTTTTGTTTTACAGGCTTAAGTGTAATGTTTTGAGTACGAGATAATACGGCAGGTCTGATTTTATCCAATTCTGTAGTACAAAAAATAAACAAAGCATTCATATTATCTTTTTCCAAAGGAATAAGCAAAGCGTCAAATCCCTTAGGGCTCAAATTGTGATACTCGTCAATGATAATAACTTTCTTTTTAATAGCGACTTTCGTTTGAGCATCTTGCACAATTCGTCTTACATTATCAACTTCCCCATTGTTTGCCATAGAGAAGTATTGCACTCCCATTAAAGTGTCAGAATCAATAGCTTGACAAACTTTACATTCATTACATGGCTGCAAATCTTCATTTACGTTAGGACAGTTTAAAGTTTTAGCAATAACTTTTGCAATACTTGTTTTACCTGTACCCGCTGGGCCAGAAAATGAATAGGCAGTTGGTACACGATTATTTTTAATCGCTTCTCGGATTTGCTTAACAGCAGAGTCTTGTCCGATAATACCGTTCCAATCTTTTGGTCTATATTTCTTGTATAATTCAATGTATGCCATTAAGCTCTTCCTCCAACTTCAGATAAATCAGCAAGCATAGCAAATTTATCTTCTCTAATATTTGGTTTTTGTGCTCTACCCATTCCAGCTAAATAACTTGCCCAAGAATTATAAGGGCCTTTCTTGAATGGGAAGAAATATTTATTATTGATAGCTTCAGTTAATTCACTGTCAACTTGTTCTACATCTTTAATCACTTGTTCTCTTACTTGTGGATTATGATGGTCAACATAAACTATAGTAGGAGTTTCAGCACAAGGGAAAAGTAATGAAGTTTCTTCAATTGTAGCCCCTAATTGTTCTAACAACATAGCATAAAATGTTTGTTGTCTCCAGTAATCAAATGGGTTAGAAGTGCTAATCTTAGCATTAGGATTATAATTTGAAATTTTCTTACCTGTTTTCCAGTCTTGTACTTTCAAGCCGTTCTCGCCTTCGATAATTTTATCAACAAATCCTAAACATTGTCGTTTAGCATTTCCTAATTTTCCATTAACAAACAATTCAAGTCCTTGTTTGCTTTGACCCATAATATAAAGTGTAGCAATTTTTTCTTTTGAAGCATCAGGTAGCCAAGCTCCAATATATGCTTTCAGAGCACGTTTGTACCATTCTTGATTTTCTGAATCTTTAGCAAAATCTCTATAATCATCTGTCAAAGTAACTTCTTTTGAAACTTTAAGGAGATTTTCTCTAGTTCTTTCTTCTGGTGGAAGAGCGAAGAATACTTCCATAGTAGAGTGGAACCAATTCCCTCGTTTAAGATGAGTAACATCTGCAATCTCAACTTCGGGTTTAATGAATTTATCTAAAATGTAATCAGCAGGTGAATTTAGCCAATTACCAATCATACTTGGTGATAATTTAATTTTATCAATTTTCTTTTGGAGTTCAGCGTCCAAAATATAGACACCTTGTGGTGTTACTTTAATTTTTTTGAATAACATTTTATCTCCTAACTCTATATTTATAATCTATTGTATAGTTATATTATTCCTTTTTTTACCCAAAAAGAATCAATAAAAATATAACAATACCATTTGCAGTAGCATGAGCGATTATATTAGTACCAATCCAATTTGTTTTTCGATAAACAAGTCCAAAAATAAGGCCTGAAATGAAAACAATAATTAGATTGTATATTGCATAGATAGGTGAGTCTAAATTTTGTAAATGTAACAAAGCAAATAAAGCAGCTGTACCAATATAATAAACATAAGGATTTGTTTGCTCGTTAGTTATTTCATAGAAAAATCCTCTGAAAAACAATTCTTCTATAATTGGTGCTAACACAACAGCAGATAATACCATAAACATAATCGGTATACTTTGTAATATTTTCACGTTACTACCAACAGTTGTGTTAGTAGGGATAAATATACGATAAGCCAATTGCTGAAATAAAAATATACCCATTCCAGTAGCTACTCCAATCATAGCTTTGCTCAAACTTGCTTTACCAAATAACTTTTTATAATCTATTTTTCTTTTTGCGGTTTTGTAATAAAAGAATGCTACAATAAAATAAGAAATAAAAATAGTAAAAATGTTAAACACAATTAAATGTGTACCTTGAGGAATAATATTTATTCCTATTAGTTGTAATATTACAGAACTTAACAGCATAAAAAATGTTAAAAGAACTATTTTACTCATATAATTAAAATTTGTTTTCATATATAATGCTCCTACTCGTTTTCATATGTGTTATATCGCAACTAAGCTGACGCTAAAGCTGTAAAAACTGTATTTCGATAAATGTATCGACTCTACAGTAAAACAGCTTAAAACAGCTTAAAATGGAATAAGCACTACCTCAAAAAGGAGTGCTTATTTTTTATTTCAAAGTATTACTCATTACTAATTCTTCAATTTCAGAAATGAATGAGTCATCAACATCAATTACTGCTTCAATATTGATGTATTTATCGTTTGGATTTTCAGTTCCCTCATAATCATGTAACGAACTCTTTAAGAAATAATTGCGGATTAAATCTCTTTGACTAGAGAATAATTTATCTTTAATCCAATATTCTTTGATGTCAATTGAACCATCTTCTTGTGGGTATTCTAACATAAGGTACCCTGGTTTTTCTTCTAAGAAGATAAGTTTTGTGTGATTAGCATAGTTTTCTTCAAGTAATTGGATAGATACTCTTTTAAGTGTAGAAATAAGTTTCCAATTTTCTAGTAATAAAATAGTATTATCAAATGAAACTTCAGAGCCTGAGCGAATAACAAATTTTCTGTTAATTAAACGTACATTTTTATAAGTATCGTCAATTAAGTTAGCAATGTCTTTTACAATTTCAAAATCAGGTCTAAGCATCCCCACATTGTACATATTGATAAATTGTTCTACATTAGGGAAATGATTTGTTGATAATACTTCATTTAAGCGAGCTACAGCATCATCACTTACTGGAATTAACGTATCATTCATTTTAGTCTCCTTATTCTTTAATTTCAATTAAATTATCTTTAATTAGATTTTTTTCGGTATCTTTTATATCAGTGCCTTCTTTGTCGTTTACGCATTCAGCAAAGACATCTTGACTACCTTTGATAATCTCAATATCGCCAGATTCACAAACAACAATATTTCCTTTAGAATCATAAAATGCTCTTTGCAAGTTAATCTTAGTAGAATGTTCAGAAGTAACTTCGAAAATAATACCATTAGAAGTTTCTTTCTTAAATTTGTATTTTACATCAGTTTTATTTTCTGTTTGTACAACTTGTGTAGTTGTTTCAGCGTTATTATCTGTATTATCTTTTGGCTTTATTAAAAGTGAAATAGCAACAAAAACAATTAAAAATGCTACAAATACACCAGAAATAATAAAGTAATGTTTTTTAGTTAACTTCTTGTAATCAAAACTGAAATTAAATTTTTTCTTTTTAGGTTTTATTCGTCCTTTTTTCTCTTTTTTAGGTTTTGATTTTACTTCTTCAATTTGCTCTGGTTCAGGTATTTCTTCAATTTCATCTTGAACATAAGATGATGATTCACTCGGTTCTACTTGTTCAAAATCTGAGCTCTCATTTATAAAATCATCATCTGTAAGTTCTTGAATTTCTTCAAATTCTTCATGAGTATTTACTGAATTAAAATCATTATCTAAGGACGGGAGTTTACGCTTTGGTAATGGCATATTAACTTCCTCTCTCTATATTTTTTAAATCATTTTGGGTTGTTCCCGGCATGAATTTCACATTACTTATATCGTCATAAGTTTTATCTGGGTAAATCAATCTGATTGTATCGTTCCCTTTAGTTTCGTTTAATCTTTCTATATATTGCTCTCTAAGATTTTTATTCTTAACTTTTACTTTGTGAACTAATTTACCCTCATGAGATAATGCAACTCTCCTAAGAGCAACAATTTTAGGATTTCCATATACTTCAACACCGTTACGCTTGAATTTAGGTGTTACTATATCAACTTGATAAACAATGTTTTCAATAGGAGTTGGAATAGCTTTAATCTGATTATATCGTGCCATTTTCTCGGGGTCATTTACTAATCCTAATTTTTCCGGTGCTTTATCTCCGAATTTTTGGATTGCAGTATATTTTTCTATTCCAGCAAGTAAATCCTTATCCATACGAAGTACAGCACGTGATAATTTATTATCTGTTGTTACTTGCATATATTTATTCTTTTGTTTAGTCGTTTTAACTTCTACTTTAGGGAATGTAACATATTGTCCAGTAACATTAACTTCTTGAGCATCAAGATGTACTGCTTCTTGTTCGATTTTATCTAATGGGTGACGAGATAAGAATAGTTCAGTTAAATCGGCTTCATACTTTGCTTGTACTTCATATGAGAACTCATCAGTATTCAATTTAATTTCATCTGAAGCTTCTACTCCACCAATTGAGAATAAGTTCTTTCTCTTATTGAGTTTTTCTTGTTTCTCAGCAGTTTTGATTAGTTTATCTGCATTATCAACAATTGATTTACGAGTAACACCCAAGCAATCAAAAGCACCTGTAAGAGCAAGAGCTTTTAATGCACCAGTTGTTAATCCTTTATATTTAATCATACGAGAAATAAAATCAGTGATTGAAGTAAATTTACCTTTCTTATTGCGCTCTTTAATAATTGCTTCTGCTAATGATTTAGGGAATCTCTTAATACCTGACAATCCATAAACAATTGTATTTTCTTCAGTCATACTTGGTGTGATAAGAATGTCTGACTCATTCACAGATGCTGGTTGGATTCTTAAATTCATTCTTTTAACTTCAGCAATGTATTCTCTAATCTTATCGGGTGTGTCATTAAGTTTTAATGCTGCTGCCATAAATTCAACTGGATAATGGGCTTTTAAATAACCAGCAATATAAGCATTTAAAGCATATGATACAGAGTGAGATTTATTAAACGCATATTCCCCGAAAGCAACAATACCTTCCCAAAGAAGATTTACTGCTTCTTCATCATACCCATTATCAATCATACCTTTAATAAATTTTCCACCAAGAGATTTCATTAAAGCCATTTTCTTTTTACCAATCGCTTTACGCAAATCATCGGCTTCTTTAGGAGTAAATCCAGCACATTCTTTAGCAATTCTCATACAGTCCTCTTGGTAGACAACAAGTCCATAAGTATCTTTCAATAGTTCTTCAACTTTTGTGCCGTAAAAAGCTTCATGAACTGGAACACGAACATCTGGGTTATTTTTTCTTTGAGCAAATTGTAAATGGCTGTTCAATCCCATTGGGCCCGGACGATACAATGCAGTAACGGCTGCTAAGTCCATAAACTCTGTTGGTTGTAATTCTCTCAACATTTCTTTAACCCCAGAGCTTGAGAATTGGAAGATAGCAGAAGTTTCTGCATTAGCGAATAGTTTATAAGTTAATTCATCATCTAAGTCACTTTGAACTAACTCATTAACATCAATAGTAATTCCTCTTGTCTTTTTAACGTTTTTAATAGCTTCGTCAATTAAATCAACTGTTACTAATCCAAGAAAGTCCATTTTGATAAGTCCTAGAGCTTCACAGTTGTAGTAATTCCATTGAGTTACTGATAGTCCGTCACTCTGTCTGATTTGAACAGGAACAACTTCTTTGATTGGTTTAGAAGAAATAAGCATACCACAAGGGTGAACCCCAGTTTCTCTCATTCTGCCGTCAAGTACAGCTGCAGAGTGAGCAATTTCCTCTAATTCTGGTGTGTTTAATTGAATACGCAAATCAGCACCAGCTTCGTAATATTCAGAATTTGGGTTAAGCATACTCTTAATTGTCATTTTCTTTTCAATGGCGTCTGGTAATGTATTACTAATTGCTTGTGCTTGAGCAAAATTCAATCCATAAATAGTAGCCATAGATTTGAAAGCATTTTTTGCTTTGAATGGACCAGGTGTGATAATACCGGCAACATTATCTGCTCCATATAAATCCATAACGTGCTCGATGGTTTTTCCACGGCCAACTGTATGGAAGTCACTATCTACGTCTGGGTTTGTACCTGGGTCAATGATTTTAATAGATTTAATCTTTCTACTCATCTTCTACTACATCTCCAACTTCTAATTGATAAATATATTTTTCTTGGCCATTTACTTTTTTCTTTTCTGATACAATGATTTGCTCTTTTTCTCCGTCCTCATACTCGATTTCAAAGATTGCTCCACGGCCATCAGAGATAAAACGTTCAAAAAGCAAATTAAATCTAATCGGGTCAGTGTTTGAAATGTTTAATAGGTAGGCAATTTCGCTTCCTCCAACAGAATTATGAACAGTCACATCAGAGACTGTGTAATTGTGAACATTCTCTACTTTTAAATCATATACGGGGCCTTCATAATCAAATACTTTAATTCCAGTAATTACATATTCATTATGGCGTAAATCATTTTTTAGATTTAGTTCAGTTTCTGTCCAAATTTCATAAGTCATATTGTGCTCTTCGGCATAATTTTCAGCTGCTTTTTTCTTCAATAGAACTTCTGAAGTTTTAGCTTGCCACAATGCTTTAACTTCAATAATTTTTTGAGTGCCGTCTTTGTATTTAACAATGAAATCAGGTAAATAACTTCTAGTAATATTGTTTTCGTCTTTCCATTTGATAACATCTTTAAAACGGTCGAACTCTTTTACTTCAGAATCAGTTTCAAAAATATTTAGAGCTTTTAATTCATAACTAGAGGCATAATATATTTCTTTATCATTTTGTTGGTGGGAATGAAAATAACCACTTTTATATTTTTTATTTTTTAAATTCGTTAAGATTTCTAAATGTTTTGGGTCAGAATATTTTTTGAGAGCTTGTTTTCGTTTAGTTTCTCTATAACCATTACTTTCCTCACTATTGAGCCAACTTCTAAATTTTTCAAGCCGTTCTTCTCTGTGAGTTTTCCAGTGTAATTTAAGACTTTCAGAATTTTTCTTTCGAGACTCTAAAGTTCTTGATTTTTGTCCAGCTTTTTTTAAACCTTCTTTTACTGCGGGAATTAAATATAATTTTTTATTCTTGCAATCATTACACAAATATTCCCCTATTTTTTTATATGGCTGTTCTTTGTATATGCTATGACGGGACTTCTTAACATCAATATTGTTATTTTCTTTTTGACAATTAACGCAAAACATTGAGCCAATCAATTCTCTTGAGCCCTTTGCGCCCAAAAGAACATCCCCCACTTTTAAATCTTGAGCTTCAGTGAAGCCTTTATTCTTTTCAAATATAAGATGGTCAACAGTGGAAGTGATTTTCTTTCCATTAGATAATGAGAGCTCGATTATTTTTTCTTTTATGTCATATTTCCAAAGTTTTTCTACTTTCTGGTAAGAACCGTCATGAGTTCTAACTTTTTGACCTTCTTTTACATCTTCTATGTTCCAAAGTTTATTTTTTAATCCTGTGACTTGATTTCCAGGTAAAAAGCAACCTCTTCCAGGCCCAATTGGGTAACCATTATTGATAGACCATTGTAAATATTCTTGTACTACCAAGAAGTATGAAATAAAGTCATTACTTAAAATAACTTCTCTTTCAAAAGCAATTTTTGCTCTTGATTCTTCTTGAATTTCTTTTGGTTGATGAGCACGTTTTTTCTTAAAACCTTCTTCTACTAAGTAATCAAAATATTCTAAATCAGAATTAAAGCCCTCGGGCAATTTTGGTTTTGGTCTTAAATGCACATCATACTCAAGATTTACTGTTTCAATCTTATCAGCAATTTTAATTGTATTATTGATTGCTGGCAAATATGGCAATGTTTTATACATTTGTTCATAATCAGCAAAGTTTCTGCTGTTTCCGCCTAATGCAGGTCTAATCCCACCTCTATAAGTGGGTGTTTCAGATAATTTCATATTAGCTCCAACTGCCATAAAATGTTCTTGGTGTACAGCATCTTCTCTATCTAAATAATGCACATCATTAGTAAGAACTGTTTCAATGTCTAATTCTTTTGCTAATTTAGCAAGTTTTTTGGCAGAATAGTCGGGAATGCTTTGGTATTCCATTAACTCAATATAGAAATCATCACCAAAAATAGCTTTCATTCTTGAAGCATATTCTTTTGCTTTGTCAATTTGGTTATAACGTAATCTAATATTTAATTCTGAATCTGGGTCACCAGATAAGATAATAAGCCCCTCTTTGTATTTAATCAATAAATCCAAATCAATTCTTGGTACAATATAGAAATGGTCTTGATGAAATGACTCATTAAGCAATAAAAATAGATTATGTAACCCAGTATCATTTTTTGCAAGAACTGTTAAATGAGTATTAGCACCTCTATTAGGGATAATTTGTTTAACATTTTCTTGATAAACCACTTCACGCATAGGGAAACGTTCATTTGTAATTGGAGCCATGTTAAATTCTACGCCGACAATTGGTTTAATATTTTCTTTCTTACATTCAGCAATAAATTGATAGATACCTGTCATAGTATTAGCATCTGTCAAAGCTAGAGCTTCCATTCCAAGTTCTTTTGCTCTAGTAACATATTCTGTAATTGTTCCATATCCTTTCAGCAAACTGTTATCTGAGTGGACATGAAGATGAACAAATTTTGATTTTTCCATTTTGACTCCTTTTGAATTTTTATAGTTAGTTCTATTATTCCAAAAATGCTAGAAAAAAGCAATATTTTTATATTGCTTTAGTTCGTTCGTAGCCGCAGTTTTGAGTAATCATGATAATTTATCCATAGGTTATGGTAAACTGTCTTAGCGAGCGACTACAGCTGTTTAGTGTGTATTTAAGTTATTTGGCTTATCTTTACTTTTGAATAGCAGATAAAATACTAATGAAGTAATAAATAAAAGCAAAATAGCAATAAATAAGCTCAAATAAATAGATAATTTACTTGTATAAGCAAATAATAGAAAAACAATTGATACATCTATTGCTGGAATAGTAAAACTTAATAATGCTTTATGTTTATATTCTTTTTGAATCATTTCTACCATAGCAAGTATTCCAAAATATAGGAAAAATACAGATGGTAAGAATACTCCAGTCAATCCTAAATAATTAGGCTCTAACATTGTGGAAGCTATTGATGCTATTACCAATAATCCAATAAAAGAAAATAGATTAAAGATGAATTTCCTTACAGTTCCAGCCAAGAACCATGCTAACACATTAGAATAAATTAACATGGCAAGAATTGACGGAATAGAAAATAATGGTAAAGCAAAAATGACACTTAGGAAAAAGAATGAAGCAATAAGAAATGTAACCCATTGTTTAGTTGATTTGCTTAATAAACTTTTAAAATAATTCATTTCTTTGCTCCTTAATGTCCAGTTGAGCCAAATCCTCCAACACGTTCTCCATTAGCAGTATCGCCATCAGCAACAAGGAATGGAGCAAATACAGCTTGTGCCATACGAGTTCCTTTTTCAATTGTTACTGGTTTGTCAGTAATGTTGATGAATTGCCCGTACATAAGACCTTCATTGCCTGGGTTGTTATAATAATCTCCGTCAATAACACCCACTGAGTTAACGAGTACAATTCCTAATTTCGTAGCGCCTGATGAGCGGTCATATAGATAAAGAACTTCGCCATCTTGCATATATGCTTTTAATCCAGTTGGAACAAGTTTAATTTCACCCGGTTGGATTGTAACTGTTTCAGCAGCCTTTAAATCATATCCAGCTGCATGAGCTGTTTCTCTAACTGGTAATAAATCTGTTTCATTTTTATATTTTTCTACTAATTCAAAGCCTCTAATTTTCATTGCTATTCTTAAACTCCTTTACTTTTAATTTATAATCATCAAAGATAATCCATTTGTTTTTAACAATTGAATTAAATAACAATTTGTTAGTTTTGTTATAAAGTTCTTCTTCAACCACTTTTAAATCAAAGCGGGGATTTTCTTCATTTTCAAAACAATCTAACAAATATTGGCACATTTCACCATATGATAGGTCAGAGGCAACTTCCTCTGTTAACCCATCATCTTTATATTTACAAATAATATTATAATACATTCAATCACCCTTATTTAATAATTTTTTCTTGCCCTTTATTTAGCAATGATACACTTTCTTTATTGATTGGGTCTTGTACATCTTCTGTATAATTTTCCTTATCAATTTCCCAAAATGCTCTATAAGCACTATGTAAATCATAACTAAATGAAGCACGTTGTGAATCAGAAGCTTCCACTTCTTCAGTAATCTTGTATTTCATTCCAAAAGTCAAGCATTTTTGAATATCTTCTCTAAATTTACTCATATCTAATGCTGTTTTATTTTGTTTTGAAATATTTACAAGAGTTACTCTTAAAATAGGTGTTTTTGTAAAGTCAATCTTCTTAAATTCTTTAGCAATTTGTTGCTCAATTTGAAGAGTAGTTTTGTCTTTACATTGGATAATAATATCTTTTTGTAGTCGCTCTTCGATAATATGGAACTCTGGTGTCATTTCTTTATTATCCTTGATAGTCCACATAGTCCAGCCACGACCTAATTTACATTCTTTGTCAGAAAATCCACGGCGGATTAAGCTTCCACCATAAAATTGTTTTCTGTTTGAAGTATCGGTCAAACCATCTGTTGATGATACCCAACCTCTTTCGTGAATATGCCCCATTAAAGTATAATCCCAATCCATATTCATAATTTCTTCGGGAATTACAATTTCACGTGGCTCACTTTCTGAATGAAGTATCATATTCATATTAGTATCATATACAGAGCCATGTGTTACTAGAATATTAAATTTACCTTTGATTGTTTTTAATTGTTTCATGGTTTCTTGTTGAGCAATGAATCCATGGTGAGATACAAAGTGACAAACAATACCAGGTGCAATTTCAACAACAACATAAGGTTCTGTATAAGAATATAGATTTAATAGGGGTTCATCAATTACAGCATTTGCTGGAATTTCTCTAATATTATCTTCAGCGTCATGATTTCCAGCTATATTATAAAAAGGAATACCCGCTTTTACTAATTTTTGTAAAATTCTTTTACATTGAATGATTGTATAAATACTTGGTTTAGGAGAGTGAAACATATCTCCACTACAAATGACAACATCTGGTTTAGCTTCGATAATTTCATCAATTGCTTTTTCTAAAGCATCGTAACCATCTTGCTCTCTCAAGTTTATACCTGTTTCAACATCTCTAAATTGCCCAGACCTATAACCTAAATGGCAATCACTAATTTGTGCTATTTTAAATTCTTTTGTCATTTTACTCCTTTCAGTATTGTAACGGTGCATTGAATTTTAATGCTTGAGTAATTTTAGTTAACACATTTCTAAAATGGTTATCTTTATCAATACATCTAAGTTCACCTTTATAATACAAATTCAATTCAGTAGTTTGTTTTAATATATATTCTAAAGTTTCAGATTTTGGATAAGTTCCATTACTTTCTAAATCTCTAATAGTGCTATTGATTGCATAAGAGTTTTGTTTTGGTAAACATTTAGTAATATCTCGTCTTGGCACACCCGATTCTAATAAAGCAGCTACTTCATAAGCTAATTGATAATGTCTATTCAACCAACTAATCAGACCAAACATCGGTACTTTATTGTTTACCATTCTATTGTAACAATCTAATGCCAATGCTAGATTATGTCTATCTAAAGCGCCAGTAACATCCCACGGAAGTTTTACACCGCTTTTTGCAGGTAAATAAACAGCCACGTCTTGAATAGTGAATTTTTGAATTTCTTCTTTTGGTATTTTCTTTAATGCTTTTTCTAACATTACAAGTGCTTCAAAATTTTCTCCAACATATTCTCTAAGTTGAGTTTTAATATTAGCATTGAGAGGGATATTCTTAAGCACATCAGTTTTTAATGTATCTACTCTCTTAGTCGAATTATCTTCAATAATTCCACCTGAATATTCAACAAGATTTTTAATAGCAGCTAATCCGGCAGAAGATTCTTTCCCGTTAATAGCTTTGTCTGGGTATAAAAATGTGATAACAACACCATTGCCCCACCATTTACCATTAAATAAATGTTTTTCTTCAGTTAGTTTTTTCTTAGTTGGAATCAATTTGCTAAAATTCATTGCAGCTTGTGCTTCGGATAAATCTAGCCAAACTGCTTGTACTCCACCAAACAAATTCTTACTTTGTACTAATCCCTTTCTCCAAGTAGTAGTTTTTACTACATCTTCTTTATTGATTTTCCATTTTTGGAAGATTTCTTCTTGCCTTTTAAGTAAATTAGTAGAGCTTTTATCAATGATTAAAATTAAATTATTTTTCAAATGGATAATCCCCCGTACTGTAAGTTATCAAATTTCTTTTTACGAGAAAATCATTATTTCCTAATGAGTATTCATACAGTGAATCATTGCTTCGACCAACATTGTCCCCCATTACAAAATATTCATTTTCTTTTAGAGTTATATCTAATTCTTGTTCTATTTTTACTTTACCTTTAATTCTGACTCTTTCTTTACCATTTACATATACAAAGTCAGAATCTATTTTTAAATTATCATTTGGCACAGCAATAACACGTTTAATTAAGCTTTTATCCTCTAAATAAGACCACGATTTTGGAGCAGTAAATGAAACAATATGCTCTCTTTGTATTTCATTCTCTTTGCGTAAGAGTATTGTAGTGTTGTTATGAAGTGTCGGTTCCATAGATTGCCCAGAAATAAGAACTAATCTAAATTGAGATAGAAAATTAAACAAAACAAAGAATATAAAAGCAAGCAATATTACATAATAGCGTTTTTTCATTAAAGTTTCATTTCCTGTCTAATATTAAATCCGATTGTTTTAAGTGTATCTAATTCTAATCTAAGTTGATTAGCTTTTTGTGTTAACTCTCGAATAATTTCAGAAAGATAAGCTAATCTTGCTTCCAATTTTTCACAAGCTAATTCTGCTAGGATTTTCTTTTCAGTAGCATTAGCAGCTTCAACAGTTAGAATATGATAACGTAATTTATGTTTATATTCAAGTTCTGTTTTTACTTTCTTTTGAGTATATTCGTTTATTTGATTATTGATTTCATTCATTTGTAAGACTGTGCTTATTAAAGTTTCGTTATATTGTTCAACCTTTAAAGAGTCCCAAAAGTTATCAAAATAATTACTATAACTGACAACTTCTATTTCCTTAAAATTTGGTAATTTAATTTCACTTTTTAAAGCAGTAATGTCTAATTTGTTTTGGTTATCCATTAGAGCTCCTCTCGCAAAGATTATAGTATAGTTATATTATTCCTTTTTTGAAACGAAAAGGAATAACTTTTTGAGTTATTCCTTATCATTTCTTTCTTTAATTAAATCCCTTTCGTCAGTCACGTTGTTTTCAAATTTTTTGGTTTCATCATAAGTTGGTCTTATAAATGTAATCAAGCCTAATGAGATAGCACAAACAATACTTCCACTTATTGTATAAGTTGCACTACCTGATTTAACTAGAACTAAATCCAATACAATTACAATAAACCAAATAAGCAAGCTTAGGTTTAATCTTTGTTTAAAGGATAGTGCTTCTCTTAATTTTAGGATTTTATAATCTTTATTCTCTGGCATATACACATAAATCAGAGAAAACATTGCTAATCCAATAACAAGTAAGAAAATACATCTAACTGTATTGATAAAGTAATTCCAAGGCAAATAAATATCTGTTAAAACTCCAATTGCAATAAAAGCAGTAAGAACTCCTAATGTTGCCAGAGTAAACATTTTTAAATTTGTATTTTTTTGTTGTCTTAAAAAAATCAAAAACTTTCTAAAATTATTCATTTTTACTCCTCGTTTTGTTTTAGGAATATGTAAGCATCTCTAAGTGCTTCATCTCTAAATTCAGAATCATAAACTTGTTTAGCTTCTCTTTTTGCTAATTCAATCAATGATAATGTTTCAATGTCAGTCAAGTCACAGAATCTAAAAGTAGATTCACCAGATTGTTTTACTCCAAAAATATCGCCCTCTTTCCGAGTTCCTAAATCGACCATAGCTATTTCAAAACCGTCATTACTGTCAACTAATGACTGCAATCTTCTAGTAGCATTTTCTGAATCAGCATCTGAAATCAAGTAACAATATCCTTGGTCTTTGCCACGACCAACACGACCCCTAATTTGGTGTAAAGAACTTGCACCAAATCTATTTGCATCAAGAACAAGCATTACTGTAGCATTAGGAATATCTATTCCTACTTCAATAATTGAACTTGCGATTAAAACATCACTCTTTCTATCCCTAAATTCTTCAATTTTCTTATTTTGTTGGTTTTTATCAAGTCCACCGTGTACATACTCAATTTTCAAACTAGGGAATTTTCTAGTCAAGATTTTTGCTGTCCTTTCAACAGAAGCGGATTTTGCTTTTTCTTGTACAGCAGGAGTAACAATAAAGACTTGGTGACCTTTTTCTATCTCATTATAGATATGAGTCCATTCAGCACTTACAAGTTCTTTTAAGAATGTATCAGAGCTTTTCTTAATCCATTGAGTAATATTCTCTTTTCTTCCCGCTGGTTTTTGAGTAATTGTGATTAACTCTACATCACCATACAATGCAAGAGCAGTAGTTCTTGGAATAGGAGTAGCAGTTTGACTTAGCATATCAACTTTTCTACCATCTTTTCTACTATCTAACAATGCTTCTCTTTGATTTGCTCCAAATTTTTGTTGTTCATCAATAACTACTAATCCTAAGTTATTGTATTCAACATTTAAAATTGAATGAGTACCAATCAATACATCAACAGTGCCGTTTTTAACTGCATTTAGTATTTCTCTTTTCTCTTTTGCTTTTGTTGCACCAGATAGATAAGCTACAACAGGTTTGTCTTTTAACGGAGCAATCATTTTTACAAAAGTGTCATACAATTGTTTAGCCAAAATTTCTGTTGGCCCTAATAAGCAAGCTTGATAACCACAATCAACAGTGTAAAGACAAGCTGCTGAAGCAATAGTAGATTTACCTGAACCCGTATCAGCACTGATTAAGAGATTTTCAGCAGTTGGTTCTTTTAATTTCTGAATAATCTTTTTAATAGCTTCTTCTTGTGAATCTTCCCCTTTTGTTAATTCATAAGGTAGATTTTTAATAGCTTCTTTCATAGTTTTAGGATTGTCAGTAATTTTTGCAATTCCTAAAGCTTTCTCAGTATTTCTTTTTTTATGTTCAAAAATTAACTGCATATAGAATAACTCAATATAAGACAAGTTATTCAATGTTTCATCATATTCAGTAACGTTTTCGGGGAAGTGTAACTTTTTAAGTGAAGTCCATAATCTTTCCTTGTTATGTTTAATATAATGACCTATATTAGTACCATCAAAACGTAGTAACAATTCTTGAACAGCACTTGTTAATACTTTTGTAGTAATTTTTGCTCTAGGAGATTGTCTATAAACAGGCACAATAGGTAAAGATTTAACTTCTTCTTCTGGTAATATTTGAGTACCGTTAAATTTATCTCTACCAATTCTAGTTAAAGAAACATAGACTTTATCACCAGGACGATAGATTTTAGTTAAATAACTAGCACCCCAAAAATCAATTGTAATATTTCTTTGACCGTCATTAAGTACCATTCTAGCATTTCTGTTTAGATTTGCTGAGAATGATTCAATATTTCCACAAATAAATACTCTCTTACCAAATGGAGCATTATATGAATTAAATATTTCAGTTCTATCAATATAATAACTTGGTCTTGATAAAAGTAAATCAACAGCATTGAAATATTTAAGTTTTTTAAATCCCTCTGGTTTGATTTGATAACCATCTTTAATTGAAATCAAGTCATATAATTCTATATTGAATAATTCTTCAATCGTTGAATCATTACTTAATGGTTCTGTTAATTTTGCTTCTAACTCTTCTGACATTTTAAATTTTGGTAAAAACGGGTGGGAGAAAGAAGTAATCAATCTTATAGTCTCATACATACGAGAGAATGGAATAGAATAGATAGTAAGCATATGATGATTAGCACCTACTATACCCAGTAATTTCGTATAAGAGATAAGAGCAGGTGCTTTGATTCCTACATGGCTTTTATCTTTTAGGTATAATTCAGGTTCATCAACATTGCTTGCCAATGCTTCTATATATTCCTTTTCAGTTTGGTCTAAATATTTGACCATTTTATCACTTAATAAACTCAACCTATAAATAACATAGCAATTAAACATAAGTAGGGGCATTTCATAAAAATACCCCTTGTCTGTTATTGTTTCTATTACTGAGGCTAATTCTTTTAATATGACATTAGGTAAATTCTTTTTACATTTTAAATGTAAAGTATCTTTTTCTAAATTTGCTCTTACTATAATATTAGCCATTTTGTTCCTTTTCTAATAATTTAAAACTTCTTCTAATTTTTCTAAAAGCGCTAATGCTTTTTCAGGTAACTTTCTTAGATTGTCATTCAAATTCTCAGCGTATTCAATTTTTTCATTTTCTGAATATGGCATTTGTTTGTAATCTGAAATAAATCGTGAAGCAATTTCGTCCAAGCTTTCTAATTGATTACGATTAAAACTCATTAAACGGAATGCTCTTTTAACTTCGTCTTTTTTCAGAATTGAAACAAAGTTAATAAGACTTTCTCGTTTGTGAGAATCAACACTAATAACCTTTTCAATAATAGTTGGCACATCATTGCTCGGTTCAGCATTCACGAATTGAATAACAACACTCTTTTCTTGCTCTGTTAATTCAGAGTATCTTTCATAAACTCTTAAAGCATTGATAATGATTTTTTTTGTATTCAAATCATTAGTAACTTTTTGTTCCACTTTTACTTCTTGAGGTTTTTCTTCTTCAATTTTAATTGGTTCTGGTTTTACATATTCTGTAGTAATTGTAGTTTGTTGAGTTGGTGCTGATTGAACATTTTCACGTTGTTCTGGCTCTGCTCCACCTTCTTGTTCAGAATAACCAGCTGCAATTCTCATTTGTTCTTCTAATGATAAAGCCATTTAAAACTCCTATTTATTTTATTCTTATTGAAAACCTTTATATAGTTATATTATTCCATTTCTACAAAATACTAGTTATTATATAATACAAGCAAGTTGTAAATATTGATGGTAATAATATGAATCCACTTATTGCTTCTATTTTGTACTTTTTTCTTATCACATCTAATACTAATAATATTAAAGCTAAGGAAAGAATACTATGATAAATATTTACAAGTGAAAATAGCAAATATCCAACATACATAGCTCTCCAGTCAGACATACCTATATCTTCAATCTTAAATGACAAAGCAAAAATAATTATTCCAGTTATAAATAAAAGTACTAATTCCTTATCAAAGTAAATTATTATATTCAACAATAACAATAATAAAGTATTGTATCTAAGTAACCAGCGATTTGCTTTATAAGTTTTTAAATCTGTAAAGAGTATTTCTATTGCTGTATATAAACTTACAGATATTCCAGCATTCAAGATAATTATATAGTTAATTCTTTCTTCAATAGAGAAGTAGAGAAGTAACTTCAACATCAAGCAAGAGATAATCAACGTACTAATAAAAGTAATCAATATATGTTTAATAATATCTTTTTTTTCTGAATAAATCTCTTTATATATGTTTTTGCCAGTTGAAATGTTTATCAGAAAAGCTATAAAAAGTGTAAGGCACGAAAGTCCCCACACTTCTATATAGTCAATCATTATTCTTCTTCGTCATAAAGAGTAACACCGATGAAAATGTTTTCATCTACAGTGCCATCTTCTTTAAGTACATTGAATTTAACAATTTCAGGCATATCTTCTGCCCAAGTTAATTGTACGTTTTCCTCTAAAACATTAAATACTGGCAATAATGAAATTTTAGAGAAAGTCAATGTAATATCATCAGCAGCTTTGTCAATAACAGTAAGTTTCATATCATCTTCATTATCATTTACTGCCATTGTATCATCATTGATTACATAATGGATTAAATCAGAAGTAGGACAAAGTTTAAACATTGAATTAGTAGCAAATCTTAATGAGTTCGTATCAAAAGTAATTTTTTGTTCATCTGATACACGAGTTTTTAAGATTTCATAAGCAAGAGGGTTAATATCTGCTTTAGATACAAGAGCAATAATATTGTTACTATCTTTATATCCGAACAAGTTATTAGATTCAATCAATGTGAGTGTTGTATTAGCTTCGAAAGCATTTGCTAATAGATTCAATTGGTTTGAACGTAACAATACAATTGGAGCATTATCAGAGTCAACTTTCAAATCATGTTCAACTGCGATTTCAACAAGTGAAAATCCATTAGTACCAACCATTTTAATCTTATCATCAAAGATTAAGTGTAAACATGAAGTTGCTGACGCTGTTGATAATGGTTCAGAGTCAAGGAATTTGCTTGCTCTTGTAAAGTTTTTCATAAATTCTGTTGAGTCAATTTCAGAAAGAACTGTAACATCTTCCATATTGTACTCAATTACATGGTCATTGACTGGCAATTTAAACTTACCATTTCGAGTAGTAATATTAAATTGGCGATTGCTTGAGGACATTGTGAATTTAGCATCCATAGGGAAGCTTGGTAAAATTGATAAAATTGTTGTTAATTGTTTACCATCAACCGCCCATTCTGTTACTTCATTAACTTCTTTATTAACATGAGATACCGGAATCTCACCCTTAAAGAAAGTTGTTTGTGAAGTACATTGAATAACCAATTTATCCCCATCTAATTTAAGTAATGCTTGACTTACTTCATCTTTCATGTCAAGACCTTTAATAACGACTTTTGCTACATTAGCAAATTGAATAGTATCTACTGTAAATTCCACTTGTTTAATTCTCCTTTAGTAAATCTTCTGCTTCTTCTAAATCTCTTTGTGAATCAATAGCTTTCCAAAATCCATTATGAATATGAGCTCTTAAATGACCAATCAATTCTGGTTTCTCTAATACATCATGAGAGAAATCATAATCTTTTTCAGTAAAGAAGTTGAAAATTTCAGGTTTCATACAAATATACCCACCATTTACAAATTCTTTTGAGTCATTACTTTTTTCTTTGAATGCTGTTACTTCTGAATCATTTTCAATAGTAAGCAATCCAAAACGTTCTTTTTTAGGTACAGCACATAGAGAAATAATAGTTTCGTCATTCTCTAAAAGTAATTTCTCAATAGCTGAAGTATCAACATTACTAATGCTATCTCCATAAGTCATTAAGAACGGTTCTTTCAATTCATCTTTTAATTGATACAAACGTTGAGCAGTACCTGAGTCTAAGCCTGTATCTAAGATTTGAACTTCAATATCTTTTAAAAATGACAAGTTGTTAGTCATTTCTAAACCTGACAAAGCGTTTGAAAAAATCAATTTATTATTTGAAATGTTAATATTACTTAAAAAGTATTTATAAATTTCTTCGATTTTATAACCGCCTAAAATATAAAACTTTTCAATACCGTCCTTTGCAAGTTTTTCCATAATATGCAAAATGATTGGTTTATTGTGTAATTCTACAAGTGGCTTAGGAATTTTATGAGTTTGCTCACTCAATCTAGTACCTCTTCCGCCTGCAAGGATTACGGCTGTTTTAATAGTACGCATTGCGTTACCTCATTTCTTTTAAAAAGTTATTGTTAGTTATATTATTCTTTTTTTGGTTTTAATTTTAATCTTTTTACGACTTTTTTCTGAGTATTTGATTGTTGAGCTTTTGTATCTTTGTAAATCTCAATATTAGTATTCTCTAATGCACTCCAATTAGGATTTGTCTTTTTACTTGCAAAATTTACTGAATCAACACTTTCACCAACAAAGATAATACCTAAATTATCTCTTGTTAAAAGGGCAGAGCTCAATTCATTCATAAATGATGTAACATTATCTTGAACATCAGTTGGTCTATTTGGTCTAACTTGTTCAATAATTAAAAGTTTTGTTTCTTCATTGAAAATTTTGTTTTTAATTTTTGCTTGGTCACCAAATCCTCTAATTGTAGAATAACATTCATTCAAGTTAGTAATGCAAACAGATGATGGTTTCAATCCTAGAGCAATACAAGATTTAGCAATAGTATAAGCATAAGTTAGATTTTCTTTTGGATTAGAATATAATAAAGCAGCTCTAATAGGATAAGCACTTTGTATTTCTTTAACAAAGTCTTTATCTAATTTAATATTTTTAACTTTAGTATAATCTCTTTCCCAAGTTTCAATATTTTCTTTAATTCTAGCAATTTTGACTTCTGTTTTTGATTGAGCATTTAAGGATTGTTTATTCTTTAAATATTCTTTATAAGAGTCAGAATTGGTTTTATTATGATTATATTCTGGCATTTAATCCCCCCAATCTAATTCATCTTCAAAATCTTCTTCATCTTCTTCTAGTAAGTCATTGTACTCACCTTGTTGGTATTTATTCCAAATTTCTAAAAATGATTTTTCTGTTAAATTTAAGTTAAAGTAAGCATGTAGTATAATGATTTGTTCAAATTCTTCTTCATCATAATTAAGTAATGTTACATACTTTTCATGTAGTGTTTTGACTTTATAATTAAAAAATTCAAAAGGATTGAGTTTAAGTTTTAATGCTTGGTCTGTATAGACTTCTTTTATATATTCTTCAACATCATTTATTAAGCCACTTCTCATTAAATAGCCAATAAATTCTTTTGATTTTTCTTTTTTCTCTATTTTAAGTTCATCAAATAATTTTTTAGCCATTTTATAACTCCTCAAATAAAGAATCAAATTCATCATCATTATCAGCAACAGTGTCTATAAATGAATTATCAAGAATGTTAGTATCTTCTTCATCTAAATTAGTTAAATCATTTCTTGTAACTTCAACTTCATCTTCCTCTGGTTCAACATCAACAAACATAGATTTTTCAAGTACACATCTTACTTGGAATTTCTTGTCAGCTTGTCCACCTCTATTCTTGTCAATGATAAATAAAGCTTTAGGGTCAGGTGATTCATCTCTATATTTTCTATGAATAATCAATACTACGTTTGAGTCAGCCGCAATACCAGCAGATTCACGAATATCCGCTTTAGACGGCAATCTATTTTCATCTTCATCTTTTGATTCACGATTTAATTGTACTAAAATCATAATCGGAACTTGTAAATCTTTAGCAAGAACTTTTAAACCACGGGACATTGCAGCCACTTGTTGTTCACGGTTTGCATGACTTCTATTTGTACCTGGGTTAATCAATTGTAAATAATCCACAATAATTAAATCAAGCCCCTCTGGAGAAGCAGCTTGTGCTTTTGCTTTAGACCTAATATAATCAATTGTAATATCCGAATCATCTTCAACAACTAGAGAGAAGTTTGCCATTGTTTCTGTTGCTTGAGCAATTCTTTCATTTTCTGATGGTGTTCTATGAGAACCTGGTTTTAGTTTGTAAGATGCAACACCAGATACTGAAGAAAGCATACGCTCAGCAAGTTCTGTACGAGTCATTTCCAAAGAAAAGAATAAAACAGTTTTTCCAGCTGCACAAGCAGCTTCAGCTGCGTTGATGGCAAATACGGTTTTACCCACACCTGTACGAGCACCAATTGTATTCAAACTTCCTTTTTGCCAACCACCATTTAGCACTTTATTCATTTGTGGATTGAAAAGTGGAACTACATCTAAGTCAACTTCATTTTCTGATGAAGCTTTTTCTACTACTTCATTTACTGTATCAGCAAAATCAACTTTTGTTTTTGGTATAATGTCTGAAGCAAGATTAGCTAACTTTTCTTCACTTTCAGAAATTACTGATAATACATCTGGGTTTTCGTCTAATTCTTTTAATTGTTTAGATAGCAATTCTTTTGTTTCTGATTGCACATATTTTTTCTTGAGCAATTCAGCAAGAGCTAATGGAGATTGCGAAGTATCTGCATTACTTAACGATACAATAAATTGTGTATCAGGTTTAAGTCCTTTATCAATTAAATTAGAATATAATTCCACCTCAGAAATTTCTTCAGCTTCTGATTTTCCATACAAATCTTGAAGAGCAATATAAATTTCTCTATAATTTTCATTTTTAAAGAATTTAGGGTCAATTATTGTTCCAGCTTCTGTAATTTTATGTTGTTGATTGAACAAACTAGAAATTAACAATTTTTGTATTTCTTCATAGTTAAATTTGTTAGTCACTATTTAAACCCCTTTTATTTTTAGTTAGTTTTATTATTCTATTTTTTCAAGGTAACAACTCGAAAAATAAGCGTTTCTGAGCTGTTTTTCTGAAAAGTCGATACATTTATCGAAAAACAGTTTTGACTGCTTTAGCGTTTCAGTAGTGACGATATAACGACATTCAAAATCAGTTTGAGAAAAGAAAAAGATAAGCAGAAACGCTTATCTTTTAGTTTATTTTAATTTTGAGTCAATTTCTTTCTTGAGTTGTTCAAGTGGATTGTCACCGTGTTCAAAATCAACAGCTTTTTCAGAATCGCCAACTATAATAAATGGAGTAAATAATTTGCCTGTTGGAGATTTCTTAGCTAATTCATTATCATTGAAAACTCGAATTGTATTAGATTTTACTTCTTCAATTAAATCTTTTTGTTTGCTTTCAATATTTTTCCATTCATCTTCTTTCCCACCTAATTTGATGAATAAATCTTTAAAAGCACTATCTTCTTTTGCTTTTCCATTTGGGTGGAAGTTTACTGATAATACATTAGTAAAATAATCATAAGCTAAATCTGGTCTTTCATTGATTACTCCTAAAATCCAACCAGCTGCTCTATTTGAATAATCATCAACTGTTCTTGCAGATAAGAAACTCAAAACGTTATATTTAATAACTACATTCTTATTGTTAATGTATTCTTTGATTGTATCTTTTGTTAATTCTTCTAATTGTACACAAGCTGGACAATATGGGTCAACATACCAATTTACAATAGTAGCATTTTTGTCAATGTCTTTTTCTTGAATTGCTTTACCGTCTTTTCCTAAATAGAATGAAGCATTAGAAGTATATTGATTTTCTTTTGCTGTTTGTTCAGTACTTGGATTTGTATTATTTTCTGTTTTTGTGTTATTAGTACAAGCAGTAGCAAATAACAATGCTACTGCAGATACCATAACAAATTTAATCATTTTTAAATTTTTCATTATTCAGCATTCTTTCCGTTAATAATATTAGATTTAATTACTTCTTCAATTTGTTTATTGATTGCTGATAGAAGCTTTTCGTTTTGTTCTAATTCTTCTAGTAATCCAGCTTTTGAAGTAGCAATTTTAATGATTGTTGGCACACCATTTTCTGGGTCACCCTCTTGTTCTACTGTAGAGTTATAACCAGAAACATCAATATCATCAAGAGTTTCAAATGTGTAAGTACGACCATTCTTGATAAGTACTCCTAAATCTTCTCCAACTACCATACATTCAGCTGCACGGTTAATACCTTTTGCGAAAGTAAGAACTGTCAAACCTTCTCCATAAGGAGCTGCAACTTTATTCTTGATACATTTTAATCTAACTTCAGTACCGATTGTGTTATCACCCTCTGTAACTAAACGAACTTTCTTAACTTCGATACGTTGAGAAGCAGTGAATTTAAGAGCTTTACCACCAGGTGTAGAAGTTTTAGGTCCCCACATATCACCAACGTTATCACGAATTTGGTTAATAAAGATTACAGTACAATTAAATTCATTAGCTTTTTGAGCAATACGTTTCATTGCTTTACTCATAACACGAGCAAGGGTTGCCATAGAAGCTTTCTCTAAATCTGCTTCTAATTCTGCTTTAGGAGTCATAGCTGCAACAGAGTCCAATACGATAATGTCAACTGTTCCAGTTTCAATCAATTTAAGAATCATTGTTAGAACTTCTTCAGCAACAGATGGTTGTGAGAATCCTAGTTCATCAATTTTAACACCTAATGCTTTAGCATAATTAGGGTCAAATGCTTGTTCAACATCAAGGAATACACCGGTACCACCTTCTTTTTGAACATTTCCTAAAGCTGTAAGAGCAATAGAAGTTTTACCCGAACCTTCTGGTCCGTAGATTTCAATAATACGGCCTTTAGGAATACCACCACCTAAGATGCTATCCAATACAATACTACCTGATGAAGTTTTAGCAACATTTTCTTCTCTCATGTCAGTTAGTAAAGCAATTTGACCAACATTTTTCATTGAGGAAACATCAGCAAGAGCTTTTAAGAAAGCCTCTTTTTTTGCATTATTTTGTGGTTGTGTAACTGCTTCAGTTTCTACAATGTTATTTGTTTTAGTTTCTTTTTTAGCTGCCATTTTTACCTTCCTAAAATAATTTTCTAAAATCACTTATGATTTTGTTTTATAGTTATATTATTCCAAAACTTCTACTTAAAAAGCAAAAAAAGAAAGCAAATTTTGCTTTCTTTTTATTGTTCAAAATCAAGTTCGTCAGAAGTATCTCCTTTGTCAAAGTTGAATTTAACGCCAGATATGTCAATATTATCATAATCAAACATTGTTAAATCTTCTTTCTTGATTTTATTTGTTTTAATTCTTGAATTATTAGTATCAACATACCAATCTTTCCAAGCATTTTCTACCAAGTCATAGAACTCTCTATTACGCCCTTGAGCTATCAATTGTGAGGCGTTTGAACCCAAAATCTTGGCTCTAATTGGGTCAGGTAATGGAATGTCTTTGAAAATTACTTGTTTAGGTTTCTCACCTTTCTTAGTACTTAACATATAGTTTGATGGTGAATTTGTATCTTGGAATAGTTGAGCTTTGTAAGCTGCAAGAGAATTTTTAATTACACGTTCAGTTTCTTCTCTATCCCAGTCATTAGTTGTAACTTTCATAACAGTTCTCATATCTTTGTATGTTGGTTGGTGGAATTGCTCTGTAAAGTCCATTTTTTGACCATCTTTTGTAGTTTCTGTTCTAACAATTGTAACTTCTTCTTGGTAATTACGATTTGAGTTGTTTTCTTCTTCAATAATAATTTCAGAGAAGTTTTCGTAGCCCTCTACTGAAGCACATTCTGAACAGTAATAATTACCAACATCATCTCTATAACCAATGTCACCAAATCCAATTTCTCTACCACAATTTACACAAATATGCTTAGTGTGTTTTTCTGAAATACCCGCATAACCTTGCATAGCGTTTCGTCCAAATTGAGTTGTATAAGCTTTGTTTTTAATGAAAGTAGATACACCAGACGACATACCACTTGAGAATTGTCCACCGATTTTCTTAGATTCAATACCACCTGCGGCTGCAGCTCCTCCAAGTCCTAGAGCTAATTTACCAGCAGATTTGAATACATTGATACCCTTGCTGAAACCTGATAAGTTCATTTGTCCTAAACTTGTTTGACTAAATCTATCAATGATAGCAGCTCTATTTTTAAATAGTACATATGAAATAATCATTGTAAAGACAAGTGATTGAATCAATCCAACTGAGTTAATCATAGCTATAAGATTTGTGTTAATAATTACGCTTATTACTAACAAGAAGCTTGCAATTACTTTCTTAAGCATTGTTGATAATACAGTTCCAAAATACTGTCTAAGTATTGATTGGCCTCTACCACCCCAACAACCAAGAAGTAAGAATATAGGTGCAACAATAGTAAGGATTGTGATTCCTAATCCATAAATAGTACATAATAGAGCAAATAGTAAAGGAAGAATACTACCAACAATTGTTAAGAACATTGAAATAAATGTTTGGTTAAATCTTTCTCCACTCTTATTTCCAGTCCAATAACTCCATTCTTCTAATGGTTTAGAGTTGATTTGTTCATAAACTTTACCGCTACCGCTTGAGCTTCCACCACTTAATGAACCTGCAATATCTGAATCTGCAATTTGTCCAGTACCCGGTTCGGTATTTGTTGCTTTATCTGCAGCCCCACCGTTCGCATCAATATAGGCGTCAATTTCAGCCATAGTTTCTGCTCTTTTTTTACCGTGGCCTGATGTGTCAGTAAAGTATACCCCACCATCTTCAGGTCTAAGTGTTCCATTTGCATTAGCTAGAGCTTTATCATCTTGGCGTTTGAAATTTCTATTTTTATTATTGATAAGAGTTTCATTCGCCATTTTCACAATAGCTACACTATCGTTAAATGCCAATGAAGCATCTGGGTTAGAGTCAAATGCAGCGAAGTTCCACATATTACCACTTACTGCAACTCCAGCAGTACCATAACTACTTTCCCATAAAGCAATCGCAATAAGAGCTCTCACGTCTACACCTGACGCCTTTTGCCAAGCAAGGAAGTTTTTACCGTTTACACGACTCTTATCAAAAGGAATACCACTTTTTGCTAAATATCCGTCAATTTGTTCTGCTGTAATACCGTCACGTTTTGTAAATAAATCGTGAGTGTATGGGTCTCCAGTTGACCAGTGGTCGGGATTTGTTTTGATTTCCACTCCACCAGAGCTTCCACCTAAATCACCATCTGCACCTCCACTTCCACCAGAACTTGATGAACCAAATGTTCTAACAATTTCATCATAGTTAGATAGTGCATCTACAATTCGGTACCAGTCTTTATCAACACCACCAACAAGCGGTGAATCAATTTCGTCTATTGGAGCATGATAACCAGATTGTAAATCAATTTGGAATAAAGCCCAGTTTGCAATCTTTTTATCACCTAATACTACATTAGGCTCTCCTACCCAACTCTTGTTAATATTTTGTAATTGAACAGCATCTAACTGGTCATATTCACTTCCAAATTGTCCTCTTGCCCAAGGTTTAAAGACAAATTCTACATACATATTACAAGCAATAATACTTTTCATTCTATCATTAGCTTCATCTAAGAATTTGCTTGATGTAATATCCAATTCTGCTCCAGTTGAAGTATCACATAAATCACTAGTAGATGATTTAACATTACTTACTAATGCAGAGGTTACTAAACTTGTTCCAAGTGTTGCTAATTTGTTTGGAATAGTAATCCAAGTAATATTAGCAGAAATGATAATAGCAGTAGCAAATGCAAGCATTGGTTTCAATAATCCACCAACTAATGAAGTTCTGTATTCTCTCTTAATAATTCCATAGTAAAGAATATACATAGCTGTCAATAGGAATACAAGTGTAACAAGTGGCATGAATAAATTAGAGTATAATTTTTGGAACATACCCTCTTGAAAATCTTGAGTTAATCCTAATAAATCACTCACATCTGTAAATGCTAGACCAAATAATGTAATAGTAATTGCTGAAATAAATTTAGAAATTCCTAAGAAGAAATTATTAACAGACAATTTGATAGCAGACCACCAAGCACTAAAGAATCCTTGAGCAAATTGTTTGGTTCTAGGGTCTCTTGAAGTATTAACTTCTCCATAAGTTGATTGAGGGTCTTTTCTATCTTTGTAATATTCTCCATAGTCTGAAGCTTTTGATTTTGCATTTTCTTCACATGGGTCAATGTCATAATATTTCCATTCGCCCAAATAAGAACTGTATTCAATACCTGACAAACCAACTTTTTGGAATATATTAGGGGAATTAGTTTGTTTCCCACCAAATTTATATCCAGCCATACTCATTATAATGTTATTAGAATCTTCACCATTTATTCTAGTACTTGCTAATGAGGTTTTTGACCTAATCATATAAGGTACCCAGTCAGTAGTTGCAGCTCTATATAACATTTTTGTAGAGTCAAAACGGCAGACAATCCATGAAACTGGATTAAAGTCTGCACTTGAGTTTTGAACTACGTTTTGAGTTGAAGCAAAGAGCATAAGAGCGCTCAATGCTGTCAATAGAATGTATTTTATTTTTTGCATTTAAGACTTCTCCTTTGCTCTTGTTTACTCTTCAAAAGGATTTTCAAATTCTTTATTGCTCATATCGTCAAAATCTGAATCCTTTTTGATTTTGCTTTCACTCTTATTAGTAGATTCTTTTACTGAATCTTTCAATTTTGAAATTTCTTTCTGCTCTTTTGATTTTTTAAATCTATCTTTTAGAGTTTGTCGTTTTGATTTTTTGTAGATACTTTTATCTTTTTTCTTTTCTTTGATTATACCATTTGATGATTGTTTTGCCAATATAGCTAACTCTCTCAATGCTGTTGCTAATTCTGGCGCTGATTTATCAAATTCTGAAATGTATTTCTCAGCCTCACTTTGTCCATAAGTTCTTTTACCATCTTCTGTTTCAGTATAAGGGGCAGTCCAAAATGCTTCTTCATAAATAATTTCATCATTAAAGTTCAATCCAGTCTTATCTTTAAATTCATCTATATTAGTAGAGAACTTATCTTTAACACTATTGATTGTTTCTGCAGCTTTATCTTTAGCTTCTTTGATTAAAGATTGTTGAAGTGCTTTTTCATCATCAGCTTTAATCATTCTCATATTGATAGGAGCTGTATCAATAAATCTTTCAACCGCTTCTTCAGTTGTTAGAATTTCAGAATGTCTGCGACCATTTTCATCAATTCTAATTTCTCTTTGACCAGGTTGCATAGCTAAGAAGTTACCATTGACTTTATTGTTGTCAAATTTATAATTACTTGCTTTTGCTCTTTCTAATAATTCAGCTGCAGCCTCAATATTAGTATCTCTAAAGAATAAATCTTCTTTGTTAGCATAATGTTGTTCTAATTCTTTTTCTAAATGAATAATTTCTGCTTCTTCATTCATAGTTAATGATGTTTTAGCTTGAAGTTTTTCTAGTTTTTCAGTCTTTTGTTTGATTAGGAAATCTTCATGAGTTTTCTTGGCTTCATGCTCAACAATTTCATTCCTTAAAACAGTTTCCATATTCTTCCAGTTATTTGCAACTGTTGAAGTTTTACTGTTAAATGAGTCACGTTGATTTTGAGCAACAGACTCTCTAATTTGTCCTAATGTATCATAAGCACTGTAGCCCATTTTTCTTTGACGATTTTCATTCATCATATTAAATCTACGGCTTGCATAACCAGAACCTTTCTTAGTTCCCTCTGTTACATAAGATAATAGACTTCCTTTTGAAACACCTTTAGATTCATCAGCAATCTTAGCACCAATTCCAGCAATAGCACCACCTACACCACCTGCAATACTATCTTTAACTCCAGTTGTGTATCTAGGGATTCTACGTTGTAAGAATTTAGGCATATTACTCATTTTAAGTTGTTCTCTAATTCCGCCGCTCATAAATGAACCGGCATTATTAGTAGTCATACTAAATAGATTTACCATTTCTTTCCAATACATCTTAATAGCAACAGCTACAATAACTACTCCAAAGAAAACAGTGTTATAATTATCTAAGCCAGAGTCAATAGCTGTTAACATTAGTAATGCTAATGAGATAACAAGAACTATTAAGAAGCGTTTTAGGAATAAGCTTAATAGATTTTCAAAATAATTTTTAAATCTTACGTTTCCACCGGGGAATAAGCTTAATGCTAATTGAATAGGTAAGATGAATACTTGAATAGCAATCAATAATGTGTATTCAATTTTTGCTATTGCTAATCCACCCAACAAGAAAGTAAGACAAATAGAAACAATAGCACCTCTAAATTGATAACTATCTCTATTTAATCCAGCACCAGACCATGCTGTTAAATAAGTTGAATCTGATTTAGCACCATTATTTGGCCCAGCTTGCAAGTCAACAATACGATAAATATTTCTATTGATAGTATTATCAGTTTCTTGTGGGTTTGTATTTGTGATAGTACCTGATTTTGTTATATCTAATTGATACAATGCCCAGTTATGAATAATACTTCCACCACCCATATTAACTGGTGCATCACCAACTAAACTCTGATTTGTATTACTAAATTTAGATGGTTCTAAGTTTGTGTAAGAAGTTCCCCATTGTCCGTAAACCCAAGGGTCGAATATACTCATCTTCCATACTTGACATTGCATTTTTCTTACACCGGTATAATCTCCACCAGTTGCACTACACAATTGTGTAGCTTTATCATCTTCTTTATGAGTAATAACATTGATTAAGAAGTTATCAATCTTACTTGGTAATTCTTCTACTAATTGAGTTGTTTGTTCTGGTTTGTATAACAGAGCAACACCAACACCAAATGTAATCACAAGAAGTAATAATAGAGAAAATGCTTGTCTACCGAATCCCATTCTAAAGCATGAAACAAGAATCCAAAAAGCACTTATTGCTATACCAATTGTTGATAAAGGATAGAAGATACTATCTCTGAAAATTTCAACTGTTTTAGCAATCATACTACTAATTCCTAATTCTTTTAGAATATTTGAGAATGATAATGTTAGCATAGAATTTGTGATTTTAGCAGCTGTTACTGCAATAAAGTTAAAGAATCCACCAAATACACTAATTGAGCCATTTGATTTTGCAATTTGACCTTTTGTGATAAAGTGTTTATATCTTGTATCAGAAAAATCACCTTCACCATTTCCATATAAAGCACCTTTGATAGATGGACGGAGTTCTCCACAACCACCTAAAAATTCTGCTTCGTCTGAATTTTCGTCCGTGAAAGCATATTTCCATTCAGCCATACTTTGACCAACTGGGTCACCATTTTCATCAGCACAAACATAATGTGAGATTGAACGTGATGGGTCGAAGTGAGGGTCTTTTTTAAGATAGTTTTCTGTAATAGCAGAAAAAGCTTTATCTACATCATCTTTATTTTCTTGAACGACTTTACTAGCATATTTATTCCAAGCTTCGTCATAACAAGTAATAAAATCTCCATAAAGTTCTCTATCAGAACAATCAATACCAACACTTTTTGCAGATTCTAAAAATGCTGAATTAGTATCTTTCCATTGTTTGAATTGGTCTGCTCCCGTTTCATAAACTCTATCGGGAACAGTTGTTTTTGCCTTTTCAGCTTCTTTACGAGCAGCTTTACTTGCTTCACTCTCTACGTTTCGTTTATATTGGAATTTAGGGAATTTAGATGAGCGAATACTTAAATCAAGCATTTGTTGTACTGCTGGGTTTGGCGAAGATAATTTAGCAAATTCTTCTTCAAATTTTGAAAGAAGCCAAGCTTGTCCTTTTTGATGAACTTCTTTACTGCTCATATAATAAGCGTTATACACCGTTGCACTGTAATCTGGTCTACTCCATGCGTGAGTAGCAACAATGTTTAAATCAGAAGTATCAACAATAGTCCATAAGACACTACTTGCACCGCCATCAATAATATTACCAATATATTTAATTGGGTTCCAATCAAACTTAGTAACAGCTGCATTGATAGCACCTTTAACACCGTTAAATACAGAAGTGGCACCTAATTTTGCTTTTGACCAAAATCCAAAGTTAGACATCAATCTAGCTTGTGTTTGTGGCACAACATTATCCCATTCTCCTACATACGTAGTATAATGTAAATTATATCCGAATAATTCTAAACCTGTATATTTATATATTCTTTCATTTGCGAATACAGGCACAGAATCACCTGGTAAACCTGCAGGCACACCCAAAACAGATTTAGCAGAAGTAACTTCTGCACCTAATACACCTTGAGAACTCATTATGGCATGAGTCACTTGCCCTAATTGAGAAGCAAAAGTGGGTATATCACAATTGTGGTTTAAAGCGTTTTGTGGCTGTTTCTCAAAATAACAAACAGTCTTTGTATCGCCTCTTTTCTTAACTACACTATGGTCTACTCCCTCATCTTCGCTTCCTAATACTCCATTTGTAACTTCTTGTATATAATTTCCTTTCATAAACATATACTTATATAAATTACTCATGGATTCTTCTCTAGTGAATTTTCCTTTTAATCCATTAGTTTTAGCAAAAAAGCCATCTTCATTACCACCATCAAAGCTATTTGCTTCATCTACGATTTTTTGTTTATCTTTAGAAGAGTCAGCAAAACTAACTTGGGCGATAGAAGAAATTGAGCCCAAGAAGCATAAAAGAGAAAAGAATACAAGTAAATACTTGTTAAATTGAGCTATTTTGCTCTTCATTTAATTACTCTCCTTTATAACTGTTATAATAATAGTTATATCAACAGAAAAAGCAGCACTAGGGCTGCTCTTTAATCATCTTCTACAATTCTATTTTTGTACCAATCTTCTTTAGTAACACCGTTTAACTGATTGTTAATCTCTCTAAAAGCGTTCTTATGAAGATTTCTAATTTGTGGTGGAATACCAGCTTTTAAATAGCATGTTGCTGGATATTCTACAATTGTGTCAGAGTCTGGCAACTTTCTTTTCATGCTTTTCTTAACGTGTCTTTCAACATAAGGCATACCTGGAAAGTTCCATGCTCCAGTTAGGATTAACTCTCTTTGTTGAATAGCTACAAAAGCTCTTAAAATATCTTTGACCTCAACTTGTGTATAACCTGTAACTTCTGAAATTTCTTTAATGATTTCAGGTTTCTTTTTAGCTTGGTCTTTTTTAACTTGTTTAATTTCTAAAACCATTATTTCTCCTTTAATTGTTCCTAATGTTTATTTGAATATATCCAATAGTAGCATACTTTACAGAAGTAGCATAATCTTCAAATAAAATGTTCTTAATATTGTTTGCTAAATTAGAATTATTATCAAATGTTTCTTTAGCGTGAAGAGCATTATATTTAATCTTCACTTTATTTTTACCCTCATTTTTTAGAATCACTTCAAAAACTTTATCATCTTGTACAGATGGTTTAGGATTTGTAGTAATTTCCGACAAGTAAAAATTAAAAGCGTCTATTGAATTTTGGAAAATTTCTTGTTCAGTCTCACCGTCAATAGTCGTATGAACTCTAGCAAGGTAATATTCTGATACTTCTTTGAATATGTGTAGCAATCTTGCTTTATCAGCATTACTAAAAGAAATTCTCACATTATTACGGTGTCTTTTTTTAGTGGTTGGTTCCTCAGTTTTAAATAAACCTCTCATATCTTACTCCTTTTATATCGCAATTTTTTACAAATGTACTACTTTATCAGCAAATGAGTTAATACCATCATTGTGAGCAATTAAAATAATTTGTGCATTTGTTAATGAAGTGATAGTTTCTAAAATCAATTGAGAGCGGTCGCTACTCATTGCAGTTAGAACTTCATCTAAGATAAGTAAATGTTGTTGACCGTTATTTAAGAATAAAGCTATTGCTAATCTTAAAGCAATTGCGGCTGCAGATAATTCACCACCCGACAATTGTGATACTGGTCTTTTAACATTATTTTCTGTTATGACGAATGTTTCAAATTTATCAGTAAGAATCAATTGAGTAAATTTATTATCAGTAAATCTAGCAAGAATTTCTGAAGCAATGTCAGTTAATTCAGGTATTGAATTTTTAATACGTTGCTCTTTGAATTTAATCAAACTCTGATTAGTAAGATTCATAATTGTTAATTGATTATGGAGCTTTTCATAGTTTTCGCTCGCTTCTTTACATCTCTTATAATCAGAAACAGCTTGTCTAGCTTTTTCTACAATAAGTTTTAATTCACCATCAAGAGAAGCTTTTTGAATATTCGTTTTAACTAATAATTCTTCTTTATCTTTTAGATTTTTAAGAAGTATTCTATAAGTTGATTTGGGTAAAACATTAAGAGTTGAGATTTCTTTTTCTAAACGAGCTCTTTCCTTTTTGTTATCTTTAAGTCTTTGCTCGCTAATTGTGACTTGTTCTCTTGCAGTTGTAATTAAATCTCTATGTCTTTCACTAGCATTGATTTCTGCTAATTGGTCTCTATTTTTAGAGATTACTAATTGAATAGATTTTAATTCTGCTTCTTTAGTCTTTTTATCTCTTTTAGCTTTTTTGAAGTCTTTTTCAGAATTAGCTTGTTCAGTTGCTTTTTGTAATTGAGCTTCATAATGAGCTTTTTCTTGACTCATTTTAGCAATGTCTTTTTCTAAAGCGTCTAATTCTTCTTTGAGATTTTTAAATTCATTTTTGTTTTGTTCTTGTTCTTCAGTATGTTTTTTAAATTCTTCTTCGGGATTTAAAATTGGATGGCCACATACTGGACATTCAGCTGCTCCACTCTTAAGCAATTCTAAATGTTTTTTAACAGATTTGACTTTTACTTTTAATCCCATTAAAGCTTCATCTAGCTCAGATTTTTTACTTAACATATCATTGTAACAATCCAATACTTCAGAATAAGCTTCTTTAATTTCATCATAGTTTAAGACTTCTTCAAACAATTCAGTAAATCTTGTGATTTGAATGTTAATATTATTGAGTTCTGTTTGGAGAACTTTTTCTTTTTCTAATGAGTCTTTTAATTCTTCTTCTATGATTTCTTTCATTTTGTAATCAATAGAGATTTCAGAATTTTCTTTTAGAATTTTTGTATAATTCTTTAAGTTGTCTTTTAAGTAATTATCATCTGTTTTGACAGTTTCTAAACTTGTATTTAGACTATCTAAATGATTTTGTAATTCAGTCTCTGCTTTTTCTGTTTCTCTCAAAACAACTAATTCTTGTTCAAGAGTTTTAGCAGCTTCTTTTACTTCTTCAAGTTTATTTTTGGCATCTTTAACAGCAACTTTAAATTCTTCTACTTTTTCCTTTTCATCTTCTAAAGAACCAGGTTGGATAATATCTGCAGCTCTCTGTAAAGCTCTTGATTCTTCTCTAGCTAATTTTGTGCTTTCTGTAATTGCAGAAACACCAATTAACTTTTCAATAACTTGTCCTCGTTCAGTTGGGGAAGCAGATACAATTTGGTCTACTTGTTTTTGTTGAATAAATACAGAAGATAAGAAGCCCTTTTCATCAATGTTTAATACAGAACGAATAAATGATTCAGCATGAGTCACTGCTGGGCCAGACTCAAATTCCCAATCCCCGATTTCTTCATTGTAAGAGAATACTTTACATTCACAAGCTCCCTCATTTGAAGTAATCTTTCTTCTAATCATAAAGTCAGTGTTTCCTACTCTAATATAAGAAGTTACTTGTACTGTTTCTTCTTTTGCATCTACACCTTCTCTAATGTAGTTTTTATTTCTTAATCCATGTAGTCTCGTTCCGAATAATGACCATGAGAAAGCATCTACAATGGTTGATTTACCTGCTCCGTTTTCACCAGAAATAGCAGTAACACCAATTGACGCTGGTTCAAATTCTAAATATTTATGAGACCTAATATTTTCAATAATAACTTTCTTGAGTATCAAAAGAGTATTGCTCCTTATTTTTAATAGTTAGTTATATTATTCCTTTTTAGCAAGTTTTATTTTGAGCGACTCCAAGCTGTTTTACTGAAGAGTCGATACATTTATCGAAAATCAGTTTTAACTGTTTTAGCGTTCGCTATATGACGATATAACACATATCAAAATCAGTCTGAGTGGAAACAAAAACAAGCCTTTTGGGCTTGTTTTCAGTTTTTATTTTATTGTGAATTTTGAGTTGCTTTAGCATTTGCTAATTGAATTGATTGTAATAAAGAATATGGAGATAATTTCCATTGGCCATCAACATAAACCATTTCTAATGAAACAGCTCCTCCAACACCTGTATAATAATCAAGTGGAATTTGAGCAATTCTAGTTGTTTCATCTAAATAAACATATTGAGTATCAGTACTTACTGGGTTAAGATTTTCATTTCCAATCTCAGTTAAGTTTTTAATGATTGCTAATATAGCCATTGATGAAGTTGTATAGCCTTCTTCTTTATCCATAAAATCTTTTAAGTATAAGTAAGATTTTGCTGAAGCTGAAATATAATCATCAAGTTTCTTATCTTTATCAATGCCTTTGATTCTATCATCAATAGACAATTTGTTTGATGGGTCAGCATTAAAAGATTTCAACATATTAGTAGCAGCTTCTAAAGCACCTTCTTTTGAAAAGTTTTCTTTTGTTTCATCTGTTCTATTAGGTAGAACATTTTCTACTTTAGTGTTAGCTGAATTTATTTTGTTTTCAGTAGGTTTGTTCAACATAAAATTAAATACAGTCAAATATAATGAGAATAGAGTTACTAATCCAACTGTAATGTAAGATAAGATAGCTTTTTTCCCTTTTATTTTTGATTTAATTAAAACTGAAGTTGTAACACTTGCTAATAGAATGACAAATGTATAAACTAGTATAGAAATTAAAGTCATTGTTCACCCTTTTTCCTTTTGAATATAGTCATATTTAAAATGAATACTAATAGAGTTATCACAATTAAAAGAATTAAAGAGAAAAGCATAATCGTGTTAGAGTTCTTTGAAAAGAATTGTATAAACATATAATCAGAAGTAAGATTAGCTAATCCATTTGATTTTTCTGACAAGTTTTGTAATTCTTCAACTCTAGCTAAATATTCTTTATCGGCAATCATATTGAATCCATTGACAGCAAATATCGCAAAACTACACAGCAACATAATTACTAATAGAAATAGATTAGTTAAAACTTTTACCCAAGTTCTTTTCTTTTTAATCTTTTTATCTTTACTTTTTTTTAATGGATTAGTAAAGTTAATTTTAAGACTTTGCTTCTTTGGATTTTCTGATTGTTCTAGCTTTTCTTTCTTAAATTCTTTTAAAAAATCTTCTTTATTCATCTTCTTCTGGTTCTTCATTGTTAAGCAATTCCTCAACTAATGTAGTTTTGAATAATACAGGTAAATCTTTCATCTTTTCTAAATCAAAGTCTAAACTTCCCAAATCTTCAATCAAGTTAATTGCTACTTGAGGACATTCTGCTTTGATTGAAGAGCGTAAGATTGCTCTTGTAATGTTATGAGCTCTTTTAGTATCTTCAAAGTTTGTATCTTTAAAGACATTTATACCCGCTTTATCTTCATTTGTATCTTGCCATACTAAAGTATCTGTATTTCTAGTACTTAACCAACGTTGATGTTGTTCTTCTAATAATCGGAATTGTTCTTCAGTATAAGTATCACTTAAATATTGTTGAATTTCGCTAATTGGTACAATTCTTTTTTCATTAGTTTCTTTATCTACACTTAGTTCTTCTTCAGCTTTCGCTCTAATACGTTGGAATTTAGATAAAGGTTTACCTAATTCATTGTCTGGTAAGTCATATGGCCATAATCTAAGTACGTTTGATAGATAACCAGAGAATGGAATAGGCTGAGTTTCATCAAATTTTTGCATAGCTGTAAGAATCCATTCATAAATCTGAGCTCTCTTTTCATCATGCTCTGGAAGATAAATATTGATTGTTTTATCATGTGGCTTCAATGTTAAGACAGCAAATGAGTAATAGAATAGCAATGTTTCTGCTACAAAATCATCTGTTAAGTCTAACAAATCTCTACGATAGAAGCTGCTTCTTAATCTTAATTTCAATCTATCATATTCAGAAGCACTAAGTTGTCGTTTTAACAAATCTTTGAAATAATTAGCGTTTAATCCATAAGCATATAGTTTGTTATTATGATAAACAATTCTAGCGTATTTATTTAAAATGCTAATACATTTCTTTTCTAATTGACTATCTTCACCCTCAATAAGTAAAGCTGAAATCAATCGTCTTGGAGCATTTAAGTATGCTTCTGCTTCTGTTTGTTCACTCCATAATCGTGGAGCAAAGTTGTTTGGAATGAGTGGTTCATCTATTGGTAAGTCATGTTCTTTGTACCATCTAATTACTTCATCATATCCTACACGATAAGACTCATCTTTCTTAATTAAAATGTCTTGATTATTATAAATCCAATCAAGCAAATCGTTTTCATCTTTTACTAATGCTACACGTTTCCATTTGTCAAATGTATACCATTGCCCATCATGGATAACTGCTTCAATTCTGAATTTTAATGGTCGTTTTTTCCATTCAGATTTTAGTATATTTTTATCTTTTTTCATTTCCCTCTCCTACCACTTCAATTCTTGGATACAAATAAGAAAATTCAGTAAAGATTTTATCTAATTCTGAAACATATTTTAAGGCGTCATTAGAAGTCATAATATAATCTGGCTTAATAAGAAATAATAAAGCGTCCTCTTTTTCCTCAGCAATTTGTTCTGAGTTTAAAGCACATTTATTTTTCATATAATCAATGAATTTGTCTTTATCTTTTAAGTCAGTAATCTTCAAAAATAAATGTAATTGTTTTGGTTGCATTATACTAACTCCTCTTTCTGAACTAAATCTCTTAATTTCTTAACAATGAGATTAGCTTGTCTAGTGAATTTTCTTTGTGTTAAGTTTCTTTCTGCTAAAAACTCTTCAAACGGTTGAGTTAGAGAATTATCTCCGTATTGATAGCGTATAAATAATTGTTCTTCATATGGCAACATAGATAGTAAACCCTCTGTTTCTACGGTAAAACCCGAAGAGTATCTAGCACCGGAATATCTTTCATCTTCAATTGTATCTTGAAGTCTTACTTTATGTCCACCATCGCCATCTCTTATTTCATGTTGTAAAGAACTCGGTACTAAAGATAGATTTTCTAAATCAATAATCATATCTAGTTTAAATCCAGTTTTCTCTTGTACATATTCCCTTTGAGTCATAGTTGGATTTTCTAATTTGTTGTATTCATCAACGACTTCTTTCATTTTCAAATATTTACCTGCTACGCCATCGTTAATCTGAATATGTCGCTGTAAATTACCTTCATGGGTTAATGCTTTAAAAATATAGAAATTTGAAAATGTTGTAACACGAGCACCTTTTGAGGGGTCGTATCTCCAAATTGCAGTCATTAAAGCTAACAAAGCATCTTGACAAGCATCCTCTACATTATAATGAATTGAATTTGTTTTCTTTACAAATCTATGAGCCCAATTATAGGCAAAATTTTGATTGTATTCAAACAATTCAAGAAATGCTTCATAAGCTTTAGGGAATTTCTCTTTCTTTTCTTCTTCACTCGATTCTCTATAATCTTTAATAATTAGTCCTAATTCAAATTCACGCTCTTTTTTTAACGCCATTCGCACCTCTTCTTTCACTGTTGTAAACAAAAACAGCCTATCAAGGCTGTTTATTGTGATAATACTCTATGTTATATTATATAGCGTATTTTTAAGCAATTTTTGTTGCTTTATATTTTGGTCGAATTTCTGCCATGAAATATCCACCTTTTGATTCAGCACGTTCCAAACCTAGAACAACGTTAGCTGGAACTCCTTCATATAGATATGTGTGACCAGATTGGAAAGTAACTTTCAATCCTTTTTCTGTTTTTTCGAAGTTCTTAATTGCTGAACTTGTTGCCATGGTAATTCACCTTACTCACTTTCGTGAGCCTTTCTGTAATATTTTTATTTATGAGTTCATTATATCATATCTGAGCTATATGTCAACGGTTTTGACAAAACTTTTTTAAATTTTTGTTCCAATCGCTAAAACAAAGATAACTAAAAGGATAAACAGTAATCCAATAACACTTTTAATAGGGTGTTTCTTCATATAGCCAAAAATATTTTTAATTCTTTCTTTGAAACTTACTTTTTTCAAATCTTTATCTGAAACATATTTATAACCATGATAAGCACGATTTACTTCTGATAAAGTTTTCATTAAACTATTTGTATATTCTTTAGTCAAATTAAAAGTAACTTCATTTCCATTTGAATCTTTTATATTTAATTGAGGTGGATTTTGATTTAATTTTCTAGGTGAGTTATATTTTTCATTCTTTTCATTAGTATATAGTCCATTCACTGAATATGCTAGAATGTTTTCATCTTTCTGTTCAACAATTGCATAATCAAGAGCTTTTTCTAATATGCTATCGTTAGATTGTTCTAATACTAACTCATCATCTGTTTTTAATTTAATAACTTTATCTGTCATATTAGCCTTGCTCCACCACACTTGATACTTTACCATCATCAACAGTAATTACTAAACCTTTTACAAGATTTTCAACTTTCATTTCATCACCTGAAGTAATCTTAGTAATTGGGTTTGTTGTATGATAAGTAATAGTAATATAATATTTGTTTCCGTCTTTTCTAACTTCTGTTTTATCCACATCACGATTAGAGCGGTCAACAGAAGTCATAGTATTAAGAGTTTTTGATTTTTCCCAAAGTTCTGCTTCTTGTTTGTAATCATCTAATGTGTTTAAGATTTTGCTTGTTTCTAAAGCATTTTCAGACATCATAGAAGTTAGCTCTTCTTTTTGTTCAGTAATGTATTTAACTTCAAATTCACGTTCAATATATGTTTTAGCAAATTTCTTTACAAATATAATTTCTTCATTTTGTGAATCATCAGCTACAATACTTTTATCTTTCTTTTGAGCATCAGCTGTCTTAGTTCCATTTAAAACTTGTTTTGCTTCTTCTTGTTTGATTTGATAATAAATACCAGCACCAACCAAAACAAATACAGCAACAACTACTCCTAAAAGAATTTTAATTTTATAATTCATTTTAAGCACCTTTCTTTCTAATCACACTACTTACGCTACCTTTAACGAATTGTCTTGTATAACGAGCAACAATTTGTCCTTTTTCGGCATTTTGTTCGTAAGTTTCAATAACTCCGTCTGCTTTTACTTCAGCAATGATTCCAACGTGACCATATGTACTGTCAATAGTAAATGGTCCTACTGAACCGCCCGGATACCAACAAATAATGTCACCAGGTTTTAAATCACCAGCGTTTGGGTCTTTTATTACATCAAAGCCCCAGCTATCCCATGGAAATTCATGTCCGATATAACCAGCTCTACCTGATGCACCAACAATCCCTGGCCCACCTAATTTTTTAGAGTACCAGTTTGCTAAATCCCAACATTGAGCTCCATAAGCACCATCTTCATCAATTGGTTGAGATAGAACTTGCTCCAACACTTCGATTTTACCACCTGCGGGCACAGTACTTCCACCGCCACCGCCAGCAGAGCCACCGCCACCAAGTCGACCTTCTTTAGAACCGTCACCTAATTTCTCACATTTAATACCTGATTCACCTTCCTTAGCTTCAGCTACACCATCTCTGTAACGATAAGAGTAACAATCAGAACCAAATGTTTGAGAGCCTGTAACAGCAAAAGCCATGAAAACCAACCATAATGCTAATACTACACCAATTGCAATCAAGCCATGTGGTGAACAGATAAAACTTACAACCTTAACAATGAATTGAACTGCAGTTCTAATAGCATTCATTGTATTTTGAGCAAGTTGTCTAAATCTATTTATATTATCTCTAGTTTGTTTAATCTTTTCATTAGCTTCCATTGCTTTATCAATCATTCCACTTGATTGAGGAGCAGTTTCGGGAACTTCTTGATTAGGGGGATTAGATTTCAATTTTTGATAATCTGTATTATCTAAATTCATTATATAATAATCTCCTTATTTTTTCAATAATAGTTTATATATCATTTAAAAATAAGAATAAAAAAAGAAGCTTGGTTAAAGCTTCTTTTTAAGATTTTACAAATCACCAAATAGTGAATCGAAATCTTCATCACCATCACTATCATCATCGTCCCCGAATAATGATGAATTATCAGTTGCTGGAGCAGATGTAGTTGTTTGTTTTGAAGCACTTGCTTTAGCAGTTTGTTTTGCTGAAGCAGTAGTACTTCCACCATTTTCAGATTTTGTACGGCTTGCCACAACAGTTTGATTAAATGCAAGAGCAACACCAATAGAATCTACTCTAACTTCTTCTTCATAATGTTCTGGGATAACTTCTCCACTTTTTGCAGTGTATTCTGGTTTTAAGCTTGATGTTAAAACGCCTGAAATAATAAGACGGAATCCAGTAGGAATATCTGAGTTAGCAATTGCTTCAGCAATTTTGCCCCATGCAGTACAGTTAATGTAATATGTACCATCATCTACCCAATCATTACCATCTTTCTTTTGGTAGTTGCGTGCTACAGTAAGATTGATAACACTTGTTGTACCATTTGCTGTATTTACTTGGCGTAGTTCACCTTTACGAACCAAACCTGCTTCAAAAGTTACGAATGCTTGCATAATTTCTTTACCTCTCTATATAGTTATTTTAGACTGCGCAATTTGCATTTCTTTATAGTTATATTATTCCAAAATAAAAACTTAACCAGCACAAAATTTAAAATTTTTTCAAAAAAAAAATAAAAGAGAGTTTTTAAACCCTCTTTTATTCATCTTTGTTGATTTCTTTAGAAACACCATCATTCTTAATTTGCTTAGAAATATCTTCTTTTGGATTTGGAGTTACTTTATTGATAATAACTTCTTCCCTATGAATCTCTTTAGTAGTTACAGTCTCTTTATGTGAGTTTACAATAGATTCAAATTCTTGTTGCATAGATTGATAATCTTTAGTGAATTGATTATCTAAGTCTTTTACTGTAGCAGTAACTTTCTCAATATCTACACCTTTATTTTCTCTAGCAATCATTCTCATATCTTCAGTAAAGCTTTCTGCCTTAGAGGTTATATCGTTTAATCGTTCATTGATTAGTTGATTAACTTCTGCTTCATAAGGTTTACCTTTTGATACTTCCATTAGTCTTTGTGTTTCTGCTAGTGCTCTATCTTCATAATCTCTTACTTTCTTATCAGCAAATTTATCAGTACCAGCAATTACATCTCCACCGTTATTCTTAATGTTAGTCATTAACTCAGTAGAAACTTGTTTGTGTTCTTTAATATCTGCCTCAATTCTAATAATATCTTCTTTAGATTCTGCACTATTGAGCATTTCGTTCTTAGCTGTCATTTGTTGAGCAGCTCTTGCTAATCCAGTACTATTTAATTCTTGTGCTAATTTAGTTACGTTCAAGTTTTCTGAAGCAGTTTGTTTAGAATCAGTTACTTCTCGTTTTTGTGAAGCTTCTCTTTGAGCTTCAGCAATATGTTCATAACCTTTACGCATGCTTTCATTCATTTGTTCTCTTGCTTCGTTTTCACGAATTTCTCTAGCAGCTTCTTTACGTTCTTGTGCTAATTCATTACCAACTTGACCTGCCTGTCTAGCAGCATTTGCAATAAATCCACGACCACGTTTGAGTTCCATACTTGTACCAGCACGTAAACCTTGTACTGCACCTTTTGAGCCTTCTGACATAGCTTTTGCAGCATTATTAAACGTATCAGCATAGTTGCCAGGGTTAAGCCAACGTTTGTACTTACCATATTTAGCAATCTTATCGTCTTTAGACATAAGTTTACCAGATTCTCTAGCGTCATTGATACCTGCAAGAGTACCACCAATTGCACCACCAGCTGCAGCCATACCCATGTATTTCGCTTTTTGACCAGCTTTATTAAGTTTTTCTTCAGCAATATTAGAAACTTTAGCACCACCCATATTAACGGCACCCATTAAGTTTACTAATTCTTTTCTATATGATACAAAAGTAACACCTAGAATTACTGAAGCAATAAATACTTGTGCTTGGTTCATCTTAGAGAAAGCAGCTCCATAAATGAAAATCATAACAATAACCATGAAACAGCTTGCCATATATTTCAAAATATTTGAAATAATTGACTCTAACCAACCAAGGAAGATTTTTCTACCTCTACCTGGGTGAATACCAATCAATAAGAAGATTGGAGCGAATACTGTTAATATTGTTGCAGTTATGTTATATACAAGTGCATATACTACAACTGGTACGAATGTTGCTACAATAATAAATGAAGCAATCAATAATAAGATAGGAACAGAAGTTCTACCATTACCTGAATAAGCATTCCACATTTGACTATCCATAGCAGCTGTACCTGTTATAGTAGGAAATCCTATCTTTTCGCCAAACTTAGCGTCAGTTCTTGAAGCCATAAATGCTAATGCAATATTACATTTTGAATTAGCAGTAAATTCAGTTGAACTTGACATTTGATTTGGTGAGTCAGCAGTATAGAAATTCACACAATAATCAGTTGGAGCACCAGATAATTTATCTTGCGGCCAAACTTTGTAGCCATCTGGTGGATTTACAGTCCATAATTCATCAAGTGAATATCCGAATTGTTGTTCAGACCATCTATCATAAACAATAGCTTTGTTTACAATACATGAAAATCTACCAGCATTGATTGAAGCAGATTCTGCAGCCGAAACGGATTGCGAAGTATCAGCATCACACATACTGTTTGTGCTTTCTTTAGGATTAGTACCTGTTGAGTTTAAGCATGATTTACCTGAAGCAGCTGACAATACACAATTTGCAATTGTAGCATTGATTTCTGTTGGAGCTTTTGCAACTAATTGTCCGTTAACAATAGTAAATACTCCTAAAGCAAAAGCAAGTAATGACCAACCTAATGCACCGAAACTTGCTCTGAATTTTCTCTTAATTAAACCTTCCCAAATCAGATACACTGCAACTGTTAAGAAAGCAAGTGTTGATAATGGATAAAAGACATTTTTTCCTAGGTTTGAGATTAAACCAGCTTTAGTATCAGTTCCACCAATAAGTTCTACAAGAGCTTTTACAAGTGGTGGGTCAAATAACATTTTAACTAACCATGAAATTATATTAGCACAAAGGAAAGCCACACTTGTTGCAATATCTGAACCCATAATAGCTAAAGATGATGGTATACCCCATAATCTGATAGAACCATCAAAGAATCCTCCACCTTGTTTTTTGAGCCTTTCTTTAGCTTCGTCTGAAAGATTTTTATTTTTTTCTTCAACTATTTTATTAGCTGGGTGACCGATAATCCAAGTATTATCTTCCTCTAATGTACCGTAAGGAATAGCAAAACCCGCAGACCTTGAGAATAATTCATCAATCGTATAAGTTCTAGACCCCACATTAGAGTTAATCATATCTTTTGCAGGTAATGATACTGTATTGGGCTCCATAGAGAATCCAACACCATTCTCAAAACCAGCAAAAGATACGTTAAACATACTCAAAAATGAAAGAACAAAGAATATACTAGCAAAAGAAGTTAACAATGTAACTTTAAAATGTTTAATCATTATAGCTCCTATGTTCTTTAGTTTAGTTTCAATAATTTATATATCATTAAAGCTTGTTGCTTCTTAATAGCATTTCATATCTTGCTACTTTATCTCGTAAAACCTCAATTTCATGTTTGTATCTAGCACAATTAGGACACTCATTAACTTCGGGAATTTCACCCCAACCATTTTTATAAACATCAATAATTGATACATAGAATCTTTTGCGAGCTTCTAATGATAAATTGTAATCTGCATCAGTAAATGGTAAATATCCGAAAATAACATATCTCATATAATCGGGAACTGTAATACTTAATCTGGCTGCACGCCATCTAATAGTATTTGCTTCTTCATAAGTGACACGAGTTGAAACTCTATATCCTCTTTTTCTGTTTTGTTTCTTCAAAGAGTTTATTTTTTGTTCTGTTTCATCTAGTTGAGTCTTGTAATAAAGCATATCTTCATCTCTATTATCATCTTCGGAATCTTCTAAATCATCTAGCAATTTAATATATTTCTTTCTTTCGTTTTGTAAAAATTTAGGGTCCCAACTATCAGAACTCAATTCTTCCAAACCTTCTAAAGCTTGCTGATACCATTCTGCAATGTCAAATGTTGCTAAAGAACGACTACGAATAAAAGAAGCTAAAGAAGTTTTATTTGCTACTTTTCTAATCTCATTTAATTCTAAAGCAATCATGTTTTTTTCGTCTGTATCAATAGCAATACTTATTTGTTGGTCTAATATTGTTTTTTTACTTTCAACTCGTTTATATTGAGGTTTAAAACCTTTCTTGAATAAATCAATCAAATCTTTCTGGTGGATTTCTTCAAGAATTTTTTCTTTCTCTTTAATTGAAAGAATATTATCGACATCTCTTGTTATAGCTTTCATATATTACTCTGACACATCAATTTAAGCAAGAATTAAGTGCTTTTTCTAAAGTATCTTTATCTGCTTTATTAAGATTTAAGTTATATTTCTTAACAATATGAGTATAGACTTTAGCATATTCACACTTAGATGATTCTGGCATCCATTCAGATGGTCCTTTATCTCCTTTTGTTCTATTTTCTTTTGCAGTTGTGGCAACTAAATGGTCAAAATCATTAGCATAATCTTGTTTCTTTTGTTTATCCCATTCTTGTCCACCAGCTTTTGCAGTCCAACTAAGTGCACCTGTATGGTCAATGTCTAATTTAGTTGGGTCATTTACAACTTCTTTGCTATATGGGTCATGCCAAGTACCTGATTTGATAGAACAAGCTTTTGATTTGTCTTTTGTTTCTTTGTCATTCTTATCTAAATAAGTAACACTACCCTTTTCTGCTTGTCTATCCAATACTTCTTCACGAGTAGACCAACAAGGATTTTCATAGCTAATCCAATGTTTCCATTCTGTACGTTTATATTTAGCTTTGTTATAAGCATTTACAACTGGAATAGAATTTAATTCATTCAAAGCGTCATTCTTACTCATTTTAGCAGAAGCTAGATTGTTGATTCCACTTTCTGAACTTGAATTATTACTTTGATTATTGTTGTTTGCTGATTTACTATCCTTTGATTCTGAATTTTGTTTAGAATCGGAATTAGTATCGCTTTGACTAGCATTATTGTTTGAAGTTGACGAATTTGAGTTTTGATTTTCAAAACCATTAGGAGTTACATTGTAATTATTTGAAAGTTTACAATTACTAGGTGAAGTAACACATTCAACTAATCTAGGCCCTAAATCAGTTGCATGATAACGTACAGTATTGAATAGATTACCCATGTTAATACCACTTGAATAAACAAATATTGCCAATACTGCAGCTATTACAAGTACAGCCCAAAGAAGTGAGCCAGGATTTTCTCCTTTTGATGATTTCTTTTTATCAGCCATTTATTTTCATCTCCTATAAAGAGTTTGTTGTCTTACTGGGTCACCAACTTTTGACCCAAAGTTAATTCCAGCAACTCCAACTAATGCTAAATTTGTTGTTTGTTGAAATGAATTGATTTCCAAATGTCCACCGGGAAATTCCTCTCTAAACATTTGTAGCTGGTCACCTGCTGTCCAAGTTAAGACCACATCTTCTTCATTGAAAAGTTGTTTTAAGTTAGTTGCTTCATCTTTTAGGATTTCTTCTGTTGGAGCTTCAATAGTAATTCTATATGAACCTTCAATCCAAGGCTCTTTACTATTTTCAAGTTCTGTTTCAATTGTTTGTAAATCTCTAAAAGTATTTTTAACTGAAGCATTGACACCTTGTCCACTTCCAGCTAAGTTTTCAATTTCATCATCTGCTTCCAATTTCTTTTTATTTACTTCTTTTTTCATACTTTCTGCTGGAATCAAAGTAAATCTAGCATTCATTGTGAAAGGAAGCACTTCTTTTCTATACATAAATGGTTGGAAGTTGAATGGGTATTGAATCCCCATAGGGAATTTAGAGAAAGTTAATGTTGCTCTATATCCCTCTCTTATGTCACCATTTTGGAATTGAGTAATATGTAGCCATCTTGATTTTACATCAACAGTACCACCTGTTTCTACAATAATGTCAGCGGGCCCAATTCTGTTATCATAATCTGCTTCCAAATATGGTGTTGCCATTGCTGGATAGAATCTACGTTTAATATTGATGAGCATATCTTCTTTATTAGGACGGATAGCCATCAAGTTTGAATTGTGTAAAACTCTATATAAATCTTCTTCCATTGAGTTAGCTCTTGTTTCTTCTTCTTCAGTAATTTCTTCTTGGTCGAAGCTTAACACATTATCAATAGATTTTTTGAGAGCTTTTAGAGTATCTTTTAATGAATATTCTAAAATATTTAAATTGTTTACATCAAACGAACCCCTATTGAATAGTTTAATACCGAAATAGCTAACTCGTTTCATATAATTTCCCATATAAAGCTCTTCTCTTTGAGCATTTATAAAGTTTTCAAATGCTTGTGATTTATAGTCAGTCCATTTTGCATATTCCATTCTCACTTGTTCTTCCCATGAATCGGGGTTGAAAGGAGTATTAGAAATTTGAATATGACAATCTAATGGCCTATTAGCACTTGCACTTAAACTTGCTAATGCTGATTGTGTTGCATTTGCTAGGATAATCTTAGAATTATCCGACAAGAAGTCGTATGGTTTTTCTGCTAATATATAATAAGCCCATACTTCTTTATCAGATACAATAATATTTCCATGAGTTCCCATTACGGCTTTAGGGGGAATTTTTATTGTTTTGTCAGCCTTTTTAGCTTTTTTCTTTTTATTTTTTTTACTCACTACACCGTTAACCTCGCTATATTTTTCAAAAAAAAGTAATACTAAGATTTAGTATTACTTTCGCAGGTTTTTATATTAAATTCCTAAAGTGAACCTGCTTACACTTTCCTACTTTATTTAGAATCAAGTTTTATAACTTCTATTTTCTATTTTAATTTAATAGCTTATATTATCAATCGGAAAAGTAGGTAGGTGAAATAACTTGTACTTGTTTAGCACCTTCTTCAACTGCTTTCTTGAATGTTCCGTTTTGACCGAAGAATAAATCAGTACCATAAATCAATACTGCAACGATTGCTCCAATAAGAATAAATGAAGCAAGCATACGGAAGTTTCTGTCAATCAAGAATTTAATTGACAATCCAGCAATTACAAGAAGCGCAGCTGGTCCAATCCATTGTTGTACTAATGTAGTTCTCACTCCGTCAAGACCAGCTAAAATTAAATAATTAAACAATTTGTTAGCCTCCGTGTATTTAGATTGTTGAATTGTATTTCACCAAAGATAATATATTATCTTGTGGCTTAAGCAAAGTCTTGCTTAGAAATGACCAATTCTATCATTTTCTAAAGTTATATCAATATTACGATAAAAACTTCATATTGTTTAGAATTTAATATCAAAAGTCAATTAAATTAAACGTATAAGTAAGGAGCAGCTCTTGTTACCACATACTTATCTTCGCCAATTTTCTTAATTGTCATAATATATCTACCAGTATAGATAGCAGCTTTCTTAGAATCAGATGAAGTATTATCTGCCCATTTAACAGTAACATCAACTTTCCATTCACCTTCATTTGTTGAAGTATAAACTTTATATGTAATGTCTGTATTTGGGTCATCTGTTGCAAGTTTCATAGTCTTATTGAAACCTGAATATAAGTCTTTATCTTCTTTATCTGAAATATATTGGTTAATTTCATCATGAGAAGTTACAGATGAAGTAGCAAAAGCTTTCCAATAACCTTGGATAGTAGATTTCAATGGTTGTTTCATGTTAGCATCTTCATCGCCAGTTCCAATCTTACCTTCTTCCTTAGCAGCTTCTGCATTTGTTATAGGATAAGTTGGCATGACTACTGGGTCACCTTTGTGAATACTCATTGCTCCAGTTTTAGCGTCATAATAAACATTTACAGAGAAGCTTAACCAATGACTTGTTGGATTTTGATTGGCAGCTTGTGCTTGACCATTTTCGTCAGTAACTAAAACAGAAATTTTATAATTTGCTGAAAAATCTGTCAAAGCTCTCTTTTCATAAGTAATTGGAACTCCAATAATATGTTGTTTATTGTTTTTTGCTTCAACTGTTGGAGCAGTTGTTGCATGACCATTTGCCACATTAGATTCAGGCATAATACCTGTATAGAAATAAGATAACATATTTCGAGATACTGAATCTCCACTATCTAAGTTCACATAATAAGTAATGAACTGTTCAGCAAAAGCTTGTCCTTTATCAATAGGGAAATTAGTTTGACCTACAGTTGTCTTAGCAATTTGTGCTATTTCATCAGTAGTATATGAATTTGCTGGGAAGAAAGTATTTTTAACTCCTAAAGCAATAATAACTAACAATCCACCAAGGACTAAACCTCTTTGAACTTTTTTAGCTACAGCAACATCTTTTCTATCGTCATATTTTGAAACTTTTTTACCGAAAGGTTTTAATTTCTTTTTCTTTTTATCTATGAATTTTTTCTTTTTCTTTTCTTCTTTGCTATTTTCATAGATAGGTTCTTCATGAGTAGCATAGAGATGGCTATCATCTTCAATACTTTCTTGAACCGGTAACGAGTTTGTATATGACGGTTCTTCATCTGCTACTGTTTCGACTGGTACTGATTGAAAATCTTCATCTAAATCTGGTAATGAAGTATTTTTATTCGTACTCTTCTTTGGTAAAGGCATGAAGTACCCCCTCGTATTATTTATTTTTTCTTTTAATATATCAAAAAAGGCAGAACTTCTGCCTTTTTATACAAAATCATCAAAGGAAACTTTTTTCTTTTTAGTTTCTAATGATTCTTTTCTATTTTGTTTTACTAAATCTTTGTATGGTGTTCTTGCTTGAATATTTAGCTCTTCTAGTCCATCCATTAAAGAATTTGATTCAGTAAAATCTTCTTCTTTTACATCTTCAAAATCATAAATTGGAGTAAAGTCTAAATCTTCTAATGAGTCGATTTCATTTTCTATTGGAGTTTGAATATTCTTTAAGTATTTTCGTTCATTTTTGTCAGCATTAAATGAATTATTGAACTTTTTAATAAAATCTTCTGGTATCGGTTGTAACAATTCTTCATCAACAATAATTTGAACTTTTCTTGCTACAGCTCTTTCCATTGAAGCAAATTCCTTTTCAGCACAAGCTTTTGTAATATAATAAGCAGTTGAAGTGTAATTATTTTCTTTAACCGGTGCAGATAGATTTTGGAATTTACTTGGTGAAACAATCCAGTCAGGTTCTACTTGTGTATTAACTCTAGAGTTGCGTGAATTTCGCCAGTTCAATTGGAACAGACTAGAATTACGTTGCCCAGATTCTACATATTTTTTCATATTTGTTTGGCCAATTATTTTTGCTAATTCTTCAGCAGTATTTTGACCTGAACCTTTATGAATAATGAAGTTTTGAATGGTATCGACAATACTATCTCTAACAGCAGTACCATTTGCTGAACTAGATTTTACAATTTGTTCTAATGATTGTAAAGATAAAAGAATATACATTTTAGAAGAACGAGCTTTCTCTAGCAAATCAGCTACTGTTGCTGGGTCTAAAATTTGGAACTCATCTAAGTATACTCCTACTAAATCTTTATTTCCTTGAGCATTCTTATAAGCAGAGGTTCTACTCAAGTCTGATAGGATAATTGAACCCATATATTTAGCAAAATCACTTTCTTCTTGTGGATTAAATGAAAATAACACAACAGGTGCTTCTTCTGAAGTTGCAAACTCAAACAAGTTAATATGATAAGGAGTTTCTCCTTTTGCAAGCCAATCACCATAGCTTGACATAATCAAAGTACGGCAATTTGAAACAAGCCCATTGATTTGTTCTAACAAACCTTTACCTTGAGGACTGTTTAATTCTTCATATAATCCAAGTAAAGCACTTAATCTTCGTTTATCCCCACCAGACACATATTCACCGGCATGTTCTTTATTAGAAACATCAATCTTAAATTGCTCAATCAAAGCATATAAATTCTTTAATTGTAAAGAAGATACAAATTGAGATAATCCACCTTCGTGCCAGTTAATATATTGTTTTGTCTTTTCTCTATCCACATTTTCCAATAGATAGAAAATTGATTCCAAAATATCTTTTGTTCTTTTCTTATAGACTTCGGAAGCTCCATCCCATTGTCTTAAATTTAGCATCATATCAGCTTTTGAAGTTGCTGTACCAGTTGCGAGTGGGTCATAAGAAGCTTGATTATCACAAAATGGATTGTTATAAGTCTCCGGTTTTCCAGCAGTGAAATGATAAAATTGTCTACCATGTTCCTTAGCCCATTTTGCTAAGTAATATGGATATTCAGTTCCTTTTTTAAAGTCAATAGCAAATACTGGATTACCAGCTTCAATGTCATTTCGCATTAACTGAAGCATTGTATAAGTTTTACCAGCACCTGTTTGACCTGTAGCAGCCGTATGACCACATCTTTCAGTATAATAACTTCTTACGATTCTTTCTTTATCAAAATATTTAACATCACCAGCATCATTGCTTTCCATGAAAACTTTATCAGCTAATATTCCTAAAGGTGCAGAGTCATAAGCGTACTCATTTCCCTCTTTCAATGATTTAATATTTTGTTTTCGTTTGTATAATTCATAAGGAGTTTTTCTATATTCAAAATTATAAGCCCAACCTTTCATAACTTTCAACTCAGGATAGAGTCTTAATTGTCTAGCTTGATGAAATACAATGAAAAAAGTTAAAATCACATAAGCAATAGAACATAAGTATAAATACGCTGTCATAAAGCTTGTGTGATTTGAAATATCCATGCTAGTTAATGGGTGAGCAATTAAATTCCAAATAAAAATGAAAAATGATACAACAGCAAGGAATAAATATATTACAATCGGTTTTTGTTTTAGCGTTCTAAATAAAATATAGTACGTTATAAGAGAAGCTATAAAACCAGGTAGAACTGCCATACCGGAAAGAATAAATAGTGGTAATAAACTATTTGTTTTCTTAGGTACATTATATAATTCTTCTTGCATTAAATCTTTCCTTTTGTTTTTTAATACTTATATCATTTATTCGATAATTCAGATAATAAAGATTTAATTACTTCTGGGTCAGAAGCACCTTCTAAAGCAGTAAGTATTCTTCTTTTCTTTTCTGCTTCTCGTTCTTTATTTTTGATTTCAATAGCTTTATCTAACAAATAGTAATATTGTGTTTTTATATCTCTTTCATCTAAGTTATCAAATGGGTGAGATAATATTGCTTTTACCATCTTTTGCTCTGGTGAATAATCTTCATAATTCTCTGGCACTAATTTTTTATTTAATTGAAATACATCTCTTGCTAATATTCTCATAGTCTTATTAAACTTATCTTTAGATATAGCTTTCTTTAATTCCCCTTTGAAATATTCAGGATAAGAAAATAGAATATTTAATGCTAATAAAATGTAAGTATTGCTATCATTATTTTTAGAAGAGTTAGTTGCTTCTTGAAGTTGTTGAGTAATTGTATCTTTATCACTCTTATTGTCAATGATAACTTGAATTTGGTCATAAGCAAATCCAACATAAGAGCAAGCTCTTCTTAAATATTGCTCTCTTAAAATAGAATCTTTAATATATTGAGTTAATTCTGTTTGTAGAGTCATGATAAATTCTGTTTTATCAGAGATTGATGAATAATTAAAGCTATTTCTAATTTTTAAATATGCTTTTTCTACGAAAGTTTCCATTTTGGGAAGTTTATCATGAGTTTGTAAATAATCACATGGGTCTTGGCCTTCAATCAAGTTAATTTGATAAAGTCTAGTTTGAATAGAGCTATGCTCTCTAAATATTTTATTAGCAGCTTTTTGTCCAGCTTCATCATCATCTAGTAATAATACTATATTACCATTTTCTCCAACTGCTTTTAAAATATCTCTTAATTGTTCATTAGTAAATGCTGTACCAGAAATGGCAACTGTATTTGTATATCCATGAGCAGTCATAGCAGCCACATCAAATTGACCTTCTACTAAATAAATAAGTTTATCTTTGTTAGCTTGTTTTTTGGCATTGTTAATATTATAAACTACATTTTTCTTATGGAATACGATAGAATCAGTTGAATTTATATATTTTCTGCTCTCTATATCTTTTTGAGTTAATGCTCTTCCAGTAAATCCAATAACTTTACCCATATAATTTCGGATAATAAAGATTAAGCGATTTACTTGTTGTAAGTAACCTTTATCATACATTAAACCAAGTGACTTTAATTCATCATGAGTATAACCTTTTTGAGTCATATAATCTAATTGGTCTTTTTGCGATTCTGGTGCATAACCATATTCAGCAGAATTATAATCAAGATTTCTGTCAGTAATCATTTTTTTAGCTGGGTGAGAATCTGCTAATTCATTAAATTTCATTTTGTAATAATTAGCCAAATCTTCTAGCAAATCATATGCTCTAGCATATTGTGAGTATTTTTTTGAATCGTCTTTATTAAGCTCATACGGAATATGATACTCTCTTGCTAAATAGATTACAGATTCTTTCCATGATACTGACTCTGTTTCTTGAATATAACTGAAAATATCTCCATGTTTTCCACAACCAAAGCAATGATAACTTTGGCTTGTATCACTTACTGTAAAAGAAGGTGTTTTCTCATTATGGAAAGGACAAAGAGCTTGCCAGTTAGAGCCGCTCTTCTTTCTAAATATAATACCTTCTTTTTCTAAATAAGCTTTTAAATCAACAGTATTTTTGATTTGTGTTTTTAAATCATTTAAGTTTGTAATCTTAGTCATTTAATCTCTTTCCAGTTCTATCTCATTGATTAAGAAATTTTCTATATCTTTTCGTTTATAAATAAATGAAGCGTTAATTACAAATTCAGCTATTACTAAATAATGAAAATTTCTGTTATATATTTCCGTATCTTTTAATCTAATAGTTTCTTCATTCGCTTCAGCTTTTAATATTTTCTTAACTGAATCAGCGAAGATACTTTTTAATGATGGTATTACATCATCTTTATTTATAAGCAAATTTTCATAAGACATCATTTCATTAAATCGTTTAATATTAAGTTTAATCTTTTCTTGATTTAATGTCGGTTGAATATCTGGTAAAAAATAATATTCATCATCAAATGACGGCATTTGGTTTGTATAGTTTGCTATAAATAAATCAAATAGGGAATGATTTAATTTTTCAACTGATAATTTCTTTTCTAATTCTTTCGGATAAATATTTTCAAAAACTAATTTTGAAATGTAAGGATACAAAGCTAATCCCCTACATTTATTTCTTTTTAAGATTTCATAGAGTGAAAGATAATCTTTTTTAGAATATACTAAGCAATAATCCTTAGTAATTATATTATTTTTCAATTCTACAAAAGAATCATCAGTTAATGAATTTAAGTATTTTAAGTTATTCTTTTCTAAAATTACATAAAACATTTTAACTCCTTAACATGGTTTTACTATTTTTCTATAAGCTTTTAACTCATTGAAAGTTTCTAATATATCGTCTTCAGCTCTATGATTATAATTTTTTCTTTTCGTTTCTTGCTTAGTATAATTAGGATTTACAATTTTAATTAGTTCTCTTACTGCTGAAACATCAAATGTTCTATAATGAAGTAATGAAAATGTTTTAGGTAGACATCTTCTAATGATTTCATAGTCATATTGAATAGTATTTCCAGTCAGAATTAAGCGACATTTATTTGGTAATAGTTCTCTTAATTCTTCATACATTTTATTGTCAATTTCTGAAAGTGATAATTTCGATTTTTTAGAATCAGCAATCAAGTTATTTTTTGTGTGCATTTTCTTAACTCTATCAACCATATTTTCATAATCATAATTAGCAAAAGAGTTAATATATGTATTACTTTTCATTTGGAACAAGTTTTCATCTGAAAGAATATAAGAAATTTCAATTAAATCATTTTTTAATACTTTGCCGTCTTTATCAAAGTTCAGACCAATCCCCTCAACATCAGTAAATAAATAATATGTTGTATAGTCTTTTTGTTTGGTTTTCATTTTTATAATTTTCACTTTCTAATCTTTAGTATAGTTATAGGTTAATCAAATATATATAAATGTGATTTGATTTTTATAGACTTATTAAATTAGATTTAACTCCTCATAATAGCATACCTACAAATGCTTCTACACTCTCATTATACAAATTGAGTGATACTTTTATAATGTGATAAGAATTGGTCGTTTCATCATTTCTTCTGTTTTTCTTATCTCTTTATATGCTGCTTCATCTGAAACTTTTCTCATTATGTTACCGCCACCATTTAAGTCAGCATTCCATAAATTACCTTTGCTATCTTTATATAAACCACGGCAAACTCTTCTACCCGAGAATTTATGATTATCGTTTTCACCATAAACAGGTAATTCGTCCTTATCAAAGAAACTCGCTTTGGAAGTATAACTTTCTTCTGTGAAGATTACTTCAATTCCATTTAACAAACCCTTATATAACAGTTGATTAAATAATTTTGTATGAGGAATATGAACAAAATTTTGGTTATTTCTTCTGCCAATATTTATTTCACTTTTCCAACCAATATTGTTACCAATAATGACCTTTGAAATATTGTGTCTTATTGCTTCATTGATAATATGAGTTGAGATTTTGTTCATTTCATAATCAATTTTATTGTTGCGTTTTAAAGATAATTGTTTTAATTTTTTAGATGATTTAATATTATTAGGTAACTCTGACCTTAATTTTGCATTGGTTTTATTGTAATATTGATTGATACTTTTGATTGGTCTGCCATTGTATAATAATGGTCTGATTCCAATGTTATTGTAAATAGAAACAATATTATTTAAACCTGGGTCAATTGAGAAATACCTAGAATTATCTTTCTTTAATTTGGGAGCTTCAACTTCATAAATTTTGAAACATTTGATTAAATCATTTACTTCGTCATAAACAAATTTAACCATCTTCACATTATGTTTTGTTGATTTGATTTTAAGATTATAACTTCTTTTACATAGAGTGTAAGTATAAATTTGTTTATCTTCATCAAAATCAATTTGTTTAGAGATAGTTATTTTTGGGAAAGTAATAACGTTATAGCCATTTTTATCTTTATATTTAGGGATTCTTTTCTTTTTATTTGATTTGTTATTGAAAAAACCGAGAAATTGTCTACCAACTTGCATCAAGACTTGTTGTGCCAAATGAGATTGAAGTGCATAATAATCGGAATTATTATTTTTAGTAAAAATAGGAGCCTGTGATTGCCATGTTCTATATGATTTGGTTTCAAAGTAATATTGTCTAACATCATAAAGACTTGCATTATATAAGTTTTTACTCAAATGACATAGCTCTTTAATTAAATCAAATCTTTCATCAGTTGAATAGATTATCTCTTTTTCTGTTAAAATCATGTTGCACTCCTTTGACTTTTTTATACAGTATTTAAATACCGTATATTTATATTATTCCATTTTTTATTTTTATTTTAAGCAAGTTTAAGCGATTCTAAGCTGTTTTTCTGTAAAGTCGATACATTTATCGAAAAGCAGTTTTAACTGTTTTAGCGTTTGCTATATGACGATATAACGACATTCAAAACGAGTTTAAGCAAAAGAAAAAGAGTATACTTTTCAGTATACTCTTTAATCTTTTAAATGCCTAATCTCTTTTACGTTTGAGACCGATTGCTCCAAGAGCAAAAGTGATACCTGCCATCACAATTCCTAACACACTTGCATCAGCACCAGTATTTGGTAATACTTTCTTAGCTGGTGTTTGTGGTTTTGGAGTAGGAGTTTCAGGTGTTTTTGGTGGTTTTGGAGGTTCTGGTGTAGTTGTCTTAACAGTGTTAGATTCAACTTCAATTCCGTTTACCACATGAGTTTGTTTGTTTTCTACTTCACCTGACTTGATACGAGTCATTTCAACAAATACTTCAGCTTGGAACTCTGAATCATTTGTAATTGAGCGTAAGAACTCTTCTTTAAGTCCAACTTCAAGTTTGCCTTTAGTCTTATCTTCTTTCAAGAATGAATATGAAGTTAAGTCGTCACCTTTCTTGAATGTTTTTCCATCAGAAGTTTTGAAGTCTTTCTTAGCGATTACTTTGTAAACACCATCGAATCTATCGTGAGTTTCTTGGTAATCATCAACGAATTTGTATTCAAACAAATCTTCAGCTCTATTAGCAGTAATTAGAGAACCATCGAATGAGTAGAAGAATTTTTGTCCTAGAACAATTTCTTTACCATCTTTAGATTCTTTGTCTTTAAGAGACACCACAACATCTTTCTTAGTTTCAAACTTAGGAATATTGTTTACTACTGTTACAGTTACTTCAGCAACACCAAAGTCTACTTGATATGCAGTATTTTCATACTTACCACCAGTTTTACTGAATTTTTCTTTAACTTTCATTGGGTTGATAATTGTAATTGTATCACCTGTTTGAACATACTTAGCGTAAAACTCTGCAGGATTTTCAGCTTCCCAAACTTGGAATGCTCCTTTTGGTTTAAATCCACGTTCAGTTAGAGCATTACGAAGCACTTCTGGTGCTTTTTCAATACTTTCATAAACATGGTATTTCAAACCTTTTACATCTTGCCCCTTAGAGTCAGAAAGTTTAATACCATCAGAAAGCACATCTAACACATCTTCTGGGTAATCATCAGCAATGAAGAAACCTTGTGCAATACGAGATTTATCAGCTTGAATACCTTTGTATTGTGAGTAATCAGCAGTTACATGGTAGTAATTGATAGAACCAGCAAATACTTGCTTGCCATCAATATTCACTCCAGCTTTGTTGAAGTTTGCTTTCTTAGGAGTTGGTTTCACAACCTTGTTTACAACAGTTTCAGTTACCTTAGCTAAACCAAAATCAAGTTGGTAAGCAGTATTCTTGTACTCTGCAATTTTTCCTAACATTTCTTTACGAACTGTCATAGGATTAGTAATTGTAAGAACTTCACCTGTACGAACATATTTGTTGTAGAACTCAGTTGGGTTTTCAGCAGTCAATACTTGAATCGCACCTTTAGGAGTGTAACCAGCAGACTTAAGTGACTCTTGAACTCCTTTAGGAGCATCTGCGAGTGACTTGTAAACTTTTGATTTCAAACCAGTAACAACATTACCTTTAGAATCTTTTACAACAATTTCTTTCTCATTAACGGTAACTGCTTCTTCAGGGAAATCGTCAACAATATGGAAACCATTTGCAATTCTGTCGGCATCTGCCTCAATACCCTTGTATGAGCTATAGTCAGCAGTTAATGTGTAGTAGTTAACTGTTCCTGCTACTACAGGTTTACCGTTAATATCCACACCTTTACTATTTAAGTTTTTCTTATGTGGAGTTGGAGCTGGTACATTGTTTTTAACTAAATCAGCTTCATAACCGTTACCGAAATCAATTTGGTAAGCTTTGTTTTCGTATTTTCCACTAAATGCAGATTTAACTTTCATTGGGTCAATTACTGTTACAGAGATACCTTTTGAAACATATTTATCATAGAATGATTGAGCATCATCAGCCACGAATACTTGGAAAGCACCTTTTGGTTTGATTTTGCTTGATTCTAAGATAGCTTTAACTTTAGCATCTTTTACTTCTTCAATAGATTTGAATTGATAAGCAGTAATTCCTTTTACTTCTTTACCACTTTCTGTTTCAACATATTTAATTTCGTTTGGAAGTAAGTCAAGTGCTTCTTCTGGGTAATCATCTACTGCACCAAATCCTTTTTGGATTGCATCAGCACCACTCTTAATACCTTTGTATTGGTCGTAGTCTAAATTGATGTGGTAGTAGTTTGTTGAACCAGCAAGTACTTGTTTACCATCAATTTTAACATGGTCTTTGTTATAGTTAACTTTAACTGGTTTAATTCTGCTGTCTTTTGGACGGTCTGGGTCACCAGGTGTTGTTACTACAACAGTATTTGAATAAACATCAAATTTGTTATTAACATTTAAGTGATAGTTATTTCTATATGTTGCAGCGTCATTAACAACTGTACCATACAATTTCAATGTTGGAACTGTATAAGCAGAGTTACGGTCTTTGTTAGCTTTTGCTAAACCTTCGTCTTTAAGAGTTCCTAATACTGAATGAGTAGCAGAAGTATATTTCACGTTAAATTCTGGGTTTTTGCTTTGTGTTTTAGCTACATCTAATACGAAACCTTTTGGAAGGTCGTCTGTATATTGTAAGATTGTAGTTTCTTCACGTCCAGCTGCAAGAGGTTTTGCTTCTAAATCCCATACAACTTCAGAAAGTTTTGGTACTGAAGAGTTGTTTACATCAACATTATTGCTGTTTTTAACGTGTTTTTCAATTTTTACGTTTGTTTTTAAGTTTGTGTATTGTACATCAACTTTAGGAGGTGTTACTCTACTTGGGATTGCTTCGTATTCTGGTTTTGGTGGAACTACAATAGTGTTAATTACTGATTTCCCACCCCATAATTGGAAAGCATAGTCTGCTCTGTATAATTCTTCATCACTATAACGTGGTAATCCTTTAGAGTCTCTTTCTCTGTCATAATAAGCACGATAAGCTGCCATTTGAGAATCAGAGTAGCTTCTTGCATATTCACTAGAATTATAATTGATACCATGTTTTGTTCCCGAACCAATACTTACAATAGTACCTTCTGGTGTAGCTGCAACATCTTTTACGTTTCCATATGCAGAGTCACCTGCTCTATATTGGTCTAAACCTGTTGGGTCATCAGAATCCCAAACACCATTTCTTTTATCACCTTTCCAATAAGTTTTTCCATTCTTTTGGACTTCTACAACTTGAGAACCTGGTGGATTGATAACAGTACCAACATTGTTTTCGTTGTTGTATGTGTGTCTAAGAATTTGTCCCCAGTCAACATCGGCATAGATAGATACAGTACCAAGGTTTAAAGGTTTTTTAGTTGCTTCGTCAAAATATTCAATATCCCATTCAACATTTAAATAGTTATATGGATTAAATCCAACTTCACTCTTACCTTCTTTTTGGATTTTATCTTTATCCCACCAAACCCAAAGGCTTGTATTACTTCCTCTATTTACATTTCCTAATGGGAATTGAGGAGTTGGAGTGCTTCTTGAAGTTAATTTTGCAGAGATAGTTTTTCCACTGCTAGTTTTACCTACATTATGTAAGATGAAAGTAGAACCTTTCTCAATTCCAGTTAGAATATGACCACCAGTAGAATTACCACTAGAATATTGCAACGTTCCTAATAAAAGATTTTCTCGGGCAGTATCAACTTTAATCTTATCTACTAATTCTAAAGTTGTTTCTGCTGTTGCTCCAAGACCATCTTTAACAGTTTCAAGGTTGTTTTCTTTATTCTTGAATACAACAGACAAGTCAGAGTAATAATCTAATGACCCTCTTTTTGATTCATTAAGTTTACCATAAACAGTAACTTGGTCATTATCTACAAATACACCTTTTGCTTTAAGAGCTTCTTCTTGTTTTTTGATTTCTGCTAATTTTTCTTTATATTTAGCTTCAGCAGCTTCGTTTCTCTTTTCAACAATTGTTACTTCGTTTTTACGATTAGCCACATCTTTTTCATATTTTTCAGTAGCAGTTTTTACTTTTTCTGCTTGTGTTTGATAATCCTTTTCGATAGCAGCTTTTGCTTCATCAACTTTATCAGAAGCAACTGTTATTTCTTTAGGTTTTGCTTCAACAACTTCTACACCAGCTTTTTTAGCTTTGTTAACTTCGTTCTTTAATGTATCGTTGTTAACTGCTACATCTAATGAACCTTTTTCAGTTCCAGTTTTAGCTTGACTCTCATTAGCGTTTGCTGTTGGAGAATCTTGTAATGGAATAGAGTTTGTAGCAGGGTTTGGATTAACCTTTTCTTCAGCGTGTGCAACACCAGCATTCATAGATAATGACAATGCAGCCATACCGATGATTACTCCACATGCTCCATAACTCTTGAATTTACGGATTGAACCGTAACTTTTAGTTTCACTTTTGTTAGGCATTTTTTGCTCCTTTTATATTAAAAATTTCTATAGTAATATTATTCTAAAAATAGCTCTTATTTTCATGATTTTCACTATTTTTAAAATTCATATTAAAATATATCAGAAATACCCAAAAAATACACTTTTGTATGTTTTTATATATTTTTGTAACTCTTTTTTTGAAAAGAAAGTACAACTTTGTGAAAATAGATAAAAGAATTAAACTGATAAAAATAAAAAGATAGCTTTCGCTATCTTTATCTTTTTCTTAATCTTCTACATAATCAATTGGATTATCTTCAATCCATTTCTTACGTGGAGCTACATCTTTACCCATTGCAACATCAAGCCAATGTTTAGCTGATTCTTCGTCTCCAATAGTGATTTGAGTTAATACACGGGTTTCTGGGTCTAAACCTGTTGCTCTAAGAGCATCAGAACCAGCTTCACCCAAACCTTTGACACGAATCAATTGGTAAGATTTATTTCTACTCTTCAAATCATTAGCAATTTCAGTGGCGTCATTATCATTAAACGCATAATGGTCAATTGCTTTTTTACCTTTACCCTCTCTATAAATATATAAAGGAGTATTCATCTTATATAATCTACCTTGACGAATTAAGTCGGGGAATAAATTATAGAATAACAATACAAGCAATGAAGCGATTTGACCACCGTCTGGGTCGGCATCGGCAGCAATAATAACTCTTTGATAACGAGCACTGTCTAAATCAAAATCATCACCGATACCAGCATTTAAACATTTAGCAATATCTTGTACTTCTTGATTTGCTAAAACTTTTTTAATGTTTTCTTTAGAAGTATTAACAATCTTACCTCTAATTGGTAACAATGCTTGGAAACGTGAGTCACGAGCTTCTTTAACACCAGAAAGGGCAGAGTCACCCTCAACGATAATCAATTCTGAGTCTGCTTCATATACATACTCACAATCCACCAATTTAATTGGTAATGAAGTATTGCTTGTAAGTTTTTGTTTTTCACGTTTTAATTCTAATTGTTCTTTTCTTGATTGACGAGCTTTGGCAGCTGCAATAACTTTTTCACCAATACGTTTTACTACATCAACATTTTTCTTATCTTCTACAAAATCTTTAATAGATTCATAAAGAGCTTGTTTAATAGCACGTTTTACTACACGGCCACCCAATTCTTCCTTAATTTGTGAAGTATATTGAGGTTCTGAAATATAAAGAGAAAGTACTGCAGTTAAGCCTTCTTTATAATCATCAATCGTAGGTACTGGGTCTTTAGCAGTTAACATACCTTTCATAGAAGAAAGTTTCTCATTAAATGCAGTTGTAATTGCTTCTTCAAATGCTTCAACATGAACCCCACCCAAACGAGTTCTAATTGTATTTACATAAGAATCAATAGAGTAATCATAGTCATTATCATAACCGAATGCTAATTCAATGTCAGCTGTTCTTTCTACATCTTTTGAAACCATTTTTTTAGTTTTAGGGTCTTGAGTTGCTACGTTCTTTTCAATATAGCTTCCTTTTGTTTCAAATTTGTAGATAGGAGTTATTGGAGTTCCTTTTTGATTGTATTCTACTAATTGAGGAATACCATCTTCAAAATGGAAAATTTCATGTTGATAAGAGCCATCTTCCATTACTCTATGTTCGTTTACGATTTCGATAGTAACACCTGGTAATAGGAATGCTACACCTTTCATACGGAGAATTAAATCGTCCACATCAACTGGATATGGTGATGAAAAGACTTCATTATTTAGCCAAGATTTTACAGTTGTTCCTTGAGCAAATAGTTTCTTTTCTTCAGCAGGCCTATCGTCTTTTTCTTCTTTAATGTAAGTTAAATCTTTTAATTCAGTGAATTTTGCATCTACACCATCACCATCAAAGTAACCAGGGTCACCGTCTTTAAATGATAGAGTGTATTTCTTTTTATTTTTATAAACAGTAATGTCAACACGTTTACTTAACATTGTAGAAGCAGCTGCCCCTAACCCGTTAGTAGAAGTTGTTTTACTATCATCATCTGATTTTCCTAATTGTTCACCAGATTGTAATGTTCCTAATGTAATGATAAATCCACTAACTTCTTCACCGTGTGCATTTTTAGTAGTATCGGTTGGAAGTCCACGACCATTATCTTGTACAGAAATAGCACCGTCTTTATAGAAGTGGATTCTCATACGGTCACCGAATTTACGAATTAACTCACCAACAGAGTTATCTAAATACTCACGAATAGCTACGGATTTTTGACTTGAGAATGGATAGCTTTCATCACCTAGCTCTTGTGAGAATGTCAAGTTAATTCTCTTAATCAAGTGATTGCGTGGAGATAAAGCTGTAATATGTTTAGCTGAGTAAGTTTCTTTATTAGCCATTTTTACCTCTTTCTATGTTTATAGTTTTTCTAGAGTTAATTAAGTCAGCAGAAGATTTCAATTTATATTTTTTAAGTAAGACTGATAAATAATCTTCTAAAAAATATTCAATCTTTTCTGAGTAATTCTTATATCGTAATATTCTATCTAAAGCTTTAATTACAGTTGTATAATTAACCGAAATATATTCATCATCTGAAGCCTGTTCATTATTCATAGTAAGATAAATAAATACTAATTTATAACCAGCACCTTTATCTTTGAAATGTTCTTTATATTTCTTTAATTGATTTTCTCTTTCTTTGGATTGTATTTTGTTTTCTATTACTATAATAGTTCTATGTTTATACGACATAAGCAATAAATCAACAAATCCATTTGGAATAGCATATTCTCTTTTAACAGTATAACTATCATCTAAAGTTAAGTGTAAATCAATATTAGAAGCAGCTTCGACTTCATAAATAAATTCCTTTAAGAAAGTATCTTTTAAATTATGACTTTCCTTGTTATTAAATAAATAAGCCAATACATCTGAATGTTTAATCTCTAAATGAGAAATATTCAATATTTCAAAAATATTAAAGTTCTTCATAGTTATATTATTCCAAAACTAAACTAAAAAAGACCCAATTAAGGGTCAATTTTTAATGATTTTAAGGATTATAACGAGATAACACTTTCATCATGTATTCAGTAGCAGAAGTTGTTTCATTTGCCATGACATCTTCTAATACAGCTTTTGAGAAACCTGAAACAAGTTTCACATTGTCATACTTAGAAGTTGGGAATGTAACTTTTGATTGGTTAACATTCCAATAGACAATTTCTGGCCACTTCAATCCAGCGTCACCAAACTTATCTTTCCATGAATCCATTACTGATTTAGAGCAATTATCTACTCCATAATCAAATTGCATATCTGAAATGATTAAGATTGTGTCTAGTTGTTCTTCAACTGGCAAACCGAATGATGAATCATAAATTAGTTGCATAGTAGCACTCATGTTAGTGTTTGCTACTTCTCCATTACGATACAATACATCAAGTTTTTCTTTCAAAGTTTTAACCTTCGATAAGTCAACAAGTTGTGGACGACCGCTGAATGTAATGAAATGGTCTTTGAATTTACCAGTCAAACGTTCAGAAGTATAAATTGCCATAGAGTCAGCAATTTCAATAGGTTTTACTTCAAGACCCCAACCACCGTACATACTTCCACTTCCGTCACGGACAACAATAATGTTACCGTCAAATTGGTCTTGTGGATAAGCTTTCCAAAGTGCTTCAGCCATTTGTTTGTCACTATTTAACTTACGAATAATTTCGTATGGATAAAGTTGAGCAACTTTCTTAGCGACAACTGATGGGTTAACAGTAATTTGTTCTTTGAACTCATTATAACGAGTTTCATCATTACGAATGAATGCTTGTGTATATTTCATCATAGCACGGCTAGGAATCTTAGAGTAATCAAAACTATAATCACGGTTAGTCAATTTAGTTTCAATAATGTTGATTTGTGCTCGTAATTGAGATAGTGCTTTACGGTATTCACGTTCAGACAAGCCAAGACGAGCAGCCCAGAAAAGACCTAATTTACGAGTATTTTTAATTTTTGTATTAGCAGATGGCATCCATTTACCAAGCAATGTAATATTACCTGATTTCAAGTTATCCATATCTTCATTAAATACAGTAGAAATAAATTCTACAACAAATGATTGTGCTTCATTTGGTAAATCCCAAGCAATCATAGTCAAATCATCATAACGACCATACATAGCAGTAAGAACTACTAAGCGTTTGAAATCTTCAACATTTTTGTTAGCAAGATATGTCAAGATTTGACGGAAGCCTTCACGGCGACCCAAACCACCACGAATATCACGGTAGTAAAGAGCGTTTTTAAGCGCAGTTTCTGAATCTTCTTCGTAAGCATATTTGAATAAGTTCATAAATTCATCAGAAGTAAATTTCTTACTTACTGGAATTGAACCAGCCCCACCAAAGAAATCTAGGTTTGCATTTAGAGTAGTACTATATGCTAAATCACCATTTGTTGTAGTAGTTTTGCGGTTTTCGTTTTTAAGATTATCCATAAAAGACATTTTAGTCACCTTTTCCTTTATTTTTAATATTGTTAAACAAATACTATCATAATATCAAAAGTTTGTCAACCATTATTTTAAATTTTTTTTCAAATTTGCTATTGTTTGGATTTTTTTAATGACATTTTCATTATAAACACCCTCAAGTTGACCACATTTATCAATATTTTCTTGGCAAGTAGCAATTAGTGTTTCAATAAAGGATAAGATAGATTTCTTTTTATTAGAAACTTTTTTAGCTAAATGCCCATAAGCACTCCATTCACACATGATTCTATAAGAATCTTCATTGTTAATAGCGTTTGGTAAAATTTCATCATAGAAATTAGGAATTGTTGTAGCAATTTCTGCTCTTTGATTTAATAATCTATCATGTTCAGCTTTGTAAATCTTTTCAGTTTCTAGCCACATTTTATCTAATCTATTTTTAATGTCAATTCTTTCTGAATTAGAAATAAATTGATTAAACATTTTTAATCCTGAGAAATTATTTTCATCTTCAAAACGTTTGATAACTTCTAAAGCAGTTTCTTTTGTGGAGCTTGACCATTCGCTATAATTATCAACAACTTTATTTTGGATAAAGTATTTTAGATTATTAAGACTTCTATTTTCCAATTGTGGAACAAGAGCTCTACTGCTTTCAATAGTTTCATCCTCAAAGCCGTATCTTAAATCTTTATAATTATCTTTATAGTTATTTATTTCTAACTTATCTTCGTTCAAAATTTCATTAGCATCTAATTTAGGTTGTTTCAAAAAGCTATAATCTTTTTCTATTTCATTGGAAACTTCATTTGAAATAGCTTTTTGCTTTTCTTTAGTTAACATTCCTTTCGGTGCCTCACTTTTAATTTCTTCTTTTGGATATTCAGTAACATCTTCTTTTTTCATATTGAATAAATCACTTCCATAGCCATTAGAGTCAGCTACTTCTGTATCTTCAATACTTTCTGTTTCAAGTTTTAATTCTTCATATAATGCTAAAGCATAATTCATATTCTTAACAATATTGATAATCTTGAATAGAGCTTCATTTTGTTCATATCCCAATTTAATAGTAAAGATTTCAAATAGAGTATCAAATAAATTAAAATCATGACTTTCTAGTGTTTCTACTAAATCAAAATGGAGTTTTGCTAATACATCAAATAAAGTAGAATAAGATTCTTTAGCATATTCATATTGTTTAGTTAATTCTTTTTCATTAAATACTGTTTCTTTTAATAATCCAATAAGTGAAAAAGCTTTAAACAATTTATAATATTTATTTTCGCCATCAATAGCTTTAATTTCATCTAAAGTAAAACTTCTACTATCTCCGTATTTAATATTTAATGTTGTTGCATCTTCTTCGGGGAAATCCATGTCATTTACTAATTTAGGATTAGTTGAAATTACACCAGTTGAAAATTCATAATTTTCTTTATTCGGATAGCTTTCCATTTCTTCAAGTAAATTATCTATAACATTTGTGAATTTTTCATCTAAGTCATATTGAGCTAATTCAGATTTTAAAGCAAGATTATCTACTAATTCTTTTCTTAATGTATCAATAACATAGTTATCATTTTCATATTTATTAAGTAATTCTTCTGATTTAAGAATGTTCTCATTTGAAGTAATTATTTCTTTCTTAGTTCTAAATTCTTCCAATTCTTCAATAGCTTCTTCTGCTGATTCTGTTCCATATTCAACTTCTTCTGTATTATAGAAATCTTCTTCTGAAATTTCAGCAAATGGTTCTTCACTTGTTTGTTGGAAAGCAACTGCAGATTCAGCAATAATTTCTTCTGGTGTCATATTGTAGAATTTAAACTCTTTAAGTTCTTCTTCAAAATTATAAGCACCTTCTAATGATTCTAAATCTCTATTTTTCATTAACTCTAATCGTTTATATAGAGCGTATTTATCAAAGAACTCTTTATCTCTAGCTCTAACTTTGAATTTCATAACATTCTTATATAAAATGTTATCTTTATTATCTAATCTAAACTCAACGTTTGGGAAGCATAATCCTAAAGCTTGAATCATTTTATCTAAGTAATGAGTTTTGTATTTTTTGTAAGTTAAACCACTTAATTTTTTATCTCCATAAATAGATTCAATAAAATTAGCGTTATTTACGAAAAAGAATTTTTCAGAGCCTGTATAATCTGTCCATTGGCTAAAAAGAATAAATGCTCTTTTGTAAGTAACTGATTTTAAATCTCTTAATGGTGCTAATCTCACTTTAATATATTGTGAATCTTCATAATGTAAATATTCTCTAGCAGCTTCTTCATTAACTCTAACTTTAAGATAGCTTTCTCTTAATGGACGATTCCATACTACTTCAAGTTCATCAAAAAGAGTAACTTTATCTCCAGTTACAGCATTATAAAGATTATTTTTAAGTTTGCTAATCATATTATCAACATTAGTTCTGTTTTCTTTTAAAATTTTAATGTCTTTACAATATGCTCTATCTAATAAACTTTGAACTAGAATATCTCGGCCATCATTACAATCAATTTCGTCAACATCATTAAAATATGAAATCAAAGCGTAGTAAAGCATAGCTTCTTCATTTGTAAAGTAAGAATTGATTAAAGTTGAAAATTTAAGCCCTACTAATAATGTATCATTTAATGCAATTTCTTCTAATTTCTTATTTTTGTTCATCTCGGTTAATTACTTTCCTTTCTAGCTAGGTGGAAATAGCTCCTTTTCTTTTTTGTTTTTCTTAGTTTTTATTATTCCATTTATTTTTTGTAAAAAAATGAAATTTTTCCTTGACAAATTAAAATTTTTGTTGTAATATATGAATTGTGCATGGAAAAAAGCTCCCAAAAACATTCATCTCATCATGCACTTTCTAAATTCCCTAGACTTCTGTCTAGGGTTTTTATTTTTTTGAAAAAAGGCCTAAAAATACTTAAAAACAGGCCAAAAATACTCGAAATCGGGGATAAAATACTCAATTTCGGTATAAAAATACTGACAAAAAAGGGGTAAAATACTGTTTTTTGATATTACGCCATTTTACAGTTACTGTAAGCCGTTAAGCAACAACAGCTAAAGCGATTTCCAAAACAGCGCTTTTTCAGCTAATAACTATAAACAACTACTAAACAACAAAATAAATAACTTAATAGACAACCTGCTCGTTGGCAACAAGCCTAGCGACTTGTTTAGCCAACTTCACAGAAATATAGTCTATAAAGGAATGGTTGTTTTTATAACTGTATTATATATTCTTTATATAATAGCACGATATAAAAACTAAAAATAAATAGAGGTTAAACTATGACTAAATACCATATAAATAATAATGGTGTTCCTAGTGAGTGCATGGCTAAATCTGGTAGATGTCCTTTCGCTTCAGAAGATGAGCATTTAGATAATTTTGAATCAGCACAATATATGTCTGATTTTAAAATGCAAGTAGAAATAGACCTAAATAAAGCTATGGAATACCACCCATATGAAAATTTAAGCAATAAAGAATTAAGAATTTATAGAAGAATTGTTTTAGATGAATTAAACAAAGAGCATAATGCTATTGAAAGTAATCAAAAACCTGTTAGCGAAGCTTTATCCCAAGAACAATTACAAGAATTATATGACAGAGCTCAAAATGAAATCTTAGCAGAAAATCAAGATTATGTAAATGAAGTAGTTAATGCTAGAAAAACTTTTGATTTTCGCCCATGGAAAAATAATATTCCAAAGGGTTTAATTGAGAATGTAACTAATAATAAAATAGCAAAACTATTTTGTGATGAGTATTTTCTTGATGAAAATAATCAAATAGATTTGAATAATAGAGCTCATTTACATGATAGATTTTATAATAGAGTTCTAACTTCAAGATACGCACAAAATTTTAAAGAAGCTGTAGCTATTTATAAAAAAGAAATTGATAAGAATGTGGAAAAATATAAATTAGCAACTATTACTGATGAAGAACTCAATAATCATTTAGAACAACAAGCTAAAGCAAGATTTGAAATGTTGAAACAAACTGCTAAACCAACTGTTCAATTAAAACGTGCAAATAAGATTGAGCTTAGAGATTCAAATAATGCTAGAAAAGAAATTCTTGCTAAATTAAATAGAGAAATGGCAATTAGAAACAACTTCTCTAAATATATTGATGAAGAACCAAAATTCGTTAAACGTATCAATTCAACAGATTTACCATCAACTGGTGATTACGACTTAAAACTTAATCCAAAAATGAAAAATAATGAAATTGATAATGTTTATTTAATGGCAGATGATAACAAATTATATAAAGTTGTCGGATTTTCTGCTGATGAAAAAGTTGATGTCATTGATTATGCTGGATTTAGAAAATCTTTAACTACAAGAAATTCTGATAAAAGAGCAGATTTACATGACAATTATACTTTCTTAGAAATAGAAAGAAATGACGAAACTCTACAACCGTGGGGTGGGTTAAAAACTATACACTTCGAAGATAACAACAAATAACAACTTTTTGTTGTTATCTTTTTTGACTTTAGCGAGATTTTTTGTTATAATATAATTACAAACGAAAGGGGAATACATATGCAAAAAGAAGAATTGCTAGAACTATTAAAAAATGCTTCTGAAGCTTATTACAATAACCAAGAATTACTTTTAACTGATGAAGAATATGACTCATTGACACAATTAGCTGAAGAAAATGGATGGCTAATCCAAGATACTGAAATCAATGATGGTATTGAAATTGATGTTAATAATGAAGTTCATCATGCTAAACCAATGAAATCATTGAAGAAAGCTAATTCCATTCAAGAAGTAAATAAATACTTTGATGAAACTAAATCTCATGGAGCTAAAACTTATTCAATTGAACCAAAATTAGACGGTTTAGCTTTATCAGTTCATTATATTTCTGATAATGAAGTTATCTTATCAACTCGTGGAAATGGAGAAATTGGTGAAAATGTAACTTATCTTATTGAATCTGACAAACTTACTATTGAAAATTTACCACTAAAACGACCTAATGTAAATATTAAAGAATTACGTGGTGAATTATATAGTAGCAAATCTGATTTGATTATTAACAATCAAAATAAAGTTAATGATAAATATTCAAATGAACGAAGCGCTGTTGCGGGGATTGTTTCAAAAGGAAAATTAGGATTAGATTTTAATGCTAAATTATCTTTTGCTACATATTTTGCAGTTGACCAAAGTGATGAATTTACAGAAATTCCAACTAATGTATTTTCTGCTAAGGATTTATTCCCTAAAAACATTGCTACAACATTTGAAGAATTGGCTGAAAATATTGAACAAGCTAAGATTTGGCGAATGGAATGTTCTGCTCCAACAGATGGTATTGTAATTAAGCCAAATGAACAAATCAAAATCGGTGAAACTAGTCACCACCCTAAAGAATATATTGCTTTCAAATATCCAGGCAAACAAAAAGTAACAAAAGTAGAAGATATTTCATTCACAATTGGTAATACTGGAAAGATTACTCCTAGAGTTAAGATTGCTCCAATTACAATCGATGGTGTAACAATTACTAACATTACTGGTAATAATTTCAAATGGTTACAAGAAAAGAAAATCTCTAAAGGAGCAGAAGTTCTTGTTAAACGTGCTAATGATGTTATTCCCGCTATTGTTATGACAACTAAAGAATCAAATGAAGAGCTTGAAATTCCTAAAGTTTGTCCTTATTGTAACAATGCACTTGATTACAAATATAATGAACAAGGACAAGAGAGTAAAGATTTGTTCTGTTTGAATCCAAATTGTGAATCAAGAAAGAGTTATATGATGACTAATATTGTTGCTAAGCAATGTTTAGATATTGACGGTTTATCAGGTGAAGTTCTTAAAGCATTGAAATTGGAATCTGTAGTTGATTTAATGAACTTGGATTTAAAAGAATTAGAAGAAGTTAAATTTGATTCAAGTGGTGTATCTCTTGGTAAAATCAGAGCTAAACTTATTTATGACAATATTCAAAAAGCTAAAAATGATACCCAACCTTATCGTTGGTTATTATCTTTTGGTATTCCAACACTAGGAAGTGTTACTGCTAAGAAAATCCTTAATGAATTTGATTCGCTCGAAGAATTATTCTCTGACAAGAATAAATCTATTGAAAAGATTAAATCAATCAACGGTTTGGGTAATGCTTTTGTTAAAAGTTTTGAAGAATACTTTGAAATTGCAAAAGCAACATTCAATGAATTAAACAGTATCGGTTGTGTTATGAATAAATCTGATAATATTACTGTTAAAGGTTATTATTGCCATACAGGTAAAGTTCCTCAAAACTTTAAGAATAGAGATGAATTGATTTCAGAACTTGAAAAACAAGGTTGGATTTTTACTAAATCAATCAATAAAGACACTAATGTTTTATTAACTGAAGATAAAACAAAAATGTCAAGCAAAATGAAAAAAGCAATTTCATTAAATATTCCAATTATGAATTTTGAAGAATTTTCAAATGACAAACTATAAAAAAGAGCTATAAAATATAGCTCTTTTTCTTTTTGTCTTAAACTGTAAAATAAGCGCTTCTAAGCTGTTTTTCTATAAAGTCGATACATTTATCGAAAGTTCATTTTTACTGTTTTAGTGTTAACTATATGACGATATAACAACCCTTATATTTAATTAGAGCATTTATTAAAAATAAAAATACTCGTTAAAGCATTTTACTTACTATTTCAGCAAGTGATGCTCGTAAGAGCTCACGCAGCTGGTTGTTTATTAAGTTTTTTATTTTGTTATTTAGTAGTTGTTTATAGTTATTAGCTGAAAAAGCGCTGTTTTATAAATCGCTCCAGCTGTTGCTACTCAACGGCTTACAGCACTTGTAAAATAGCGTAATGTCAAAAAATAGTATTTTACCCCTTTTTATCAGTATTTTTAGGCCGAAATTGAGTATTTTACCTCCGATTTTAAGTATTTTTGGGCTATTTTTGAGTATTTTAGGCTTTTTTGCTCAAAAAAGAAAAGGATTAAAAATCCTTTTCTTTTATAAAGTTCTGATTTCTGCCTGGTCGTCTTTTTCAGAAATGATAATATCTGAATATGGAGTTGGCCACAACCATTCATTTGAAAATGATTTAGGGGAACAAGTTAAATCTGTTTCAGGTGAGAATTTACCAGAACAAATATAATTAACAATTGTATTATCTTCTTTGATAACATAACCCACCCAAGTATTCAATGGAATAAAGATTGGCTCAGAATCAACATTCATGTCATAATGAGTAATTTCTTTTGTTGCTTCATTTACAGTAATTAAGTGTAACGAACCATTTAATACTTTGATAAGTTTTTCTTGCTTGTTTGATGTATGAAAACCTCTTAAAACATTTTTATGTGAGATTGTGGTAAAAACTTCTTCTACTTTGAAATCATCTCCATTAGCAAAATATTTAATGTGATTCCCTCTTAAATCTTTAAAGTTATGATAGTAAAATTTCATTTTAGCAAAACCTTTCTTTTTATTTTTATTATTCCAAAACTCACGATATAACTTTTCAAATATAGCCTAATAGGATTTGAATTGCTATCCATTTACGGAAATATTTAATTAAATAGAGGTTATAAAAAAGAAAGCTAACTATATGTTAGCTTTTTTTGTTGTTTAGAAAGGCCATTCCTCACGAGCTTCTTTTAATCTTCTGTTAGCATCTTCAATAGCTTCAGCTTTAGTCATATTCGGTAAAACAGCAGATTTAGTAAATGTAAAACTGTCTGTACCTTGCATATCTTTTCTTTTCATAATAGTTAAGAAATCTTTTAATTGATTTGAGTCATGATAATCATAGTTCTTATCAATTCCCCATTTTAAATCTGAGTCGGTATCATCAACTTCTGAATCCCATTCAATAGGATTAGTATTCCAAAACTTATTATTAGCAAAATCTACATGAGTTCCTTTAGCATTTTTATCTCTAAAGAAGATTGCTCTTGCAGTATCTTGAACAGGCCGATTTTTTTCTTGATAAGTCAATGGTAAGAACAATCCCTCTGGGTGATTTTCTGTATATAATAAGTTATTTTCAATTTTTGTTACTTTAGATGGTTCGGCATGGAAATTTTGGCCCTCCAAACCTAAATAATAAAGATTATTGATTTCACCATTTTCATCAACAGTAACAGAGTTGAAAAAGTTAAATGGGTGGTCGTCACCAACAACATATTCAAAGTTATATGTATCAATACTAATACCTAATTCATGGCATGCTTCAATCATTTCTTTAGTATTTCTCATTCTTCTTTGAACATCATCATAATATACAGAATATTTTTTGCTCGGGTCTCTAAATGCTTCTGTACTATCCATAATTCTGCTAACATCTGAAATAGCCTCTGCTTCTACTTCATCAAAATTATTCAAAAGGAAAGACCTGTTATTATCTTTAAAGTATTTAACTATTCCTTTTGATGTGCTAATTGGATTACCAATTTCATCACCAAGTAAATTACAAACAACTTCTCTATAATGTCTATTCATACCTGGTTTATTACCAACTATATTTTTTACTTCTTCTTTAACAGTTGTTAAATCTTGATAATCTCTTTCAGCGTCTGCATAGTATTTATCAAACATTTTTAATTCTTGCAGAATAGATTTAATTTTAAATTCATAAGCAGTTCTTAATTCAGTAGCTTCTTGCATAGCTTCAAATTGTGTTCTAAAATGTCTATCTTTAGAATAAGGGCAAGGACGGATAAATGCTCTACATTTTTTAACTTCTCCCTCATGGTTAATATGGTACATTTATAAATGCTCCTTTTTTAGTACCATATCAAAGAAAAAGTTGTAGCAAAGAGCTACAACTCAATTGAAGTATATAAACCACACGGCAATAACAAAAGCTACGATTAAACCAAGCCAAGAAATGATTTGCCAAGCCAAGCTTAATTTTGCAAAAAATATTTCAACTCTCCATAAAAATTTGAATATGGAAATCAATATAATGAGCAAAGCTATTGCACCTAATACATAAAAATATAGCATTGCTTGATAACCTCTTTTTAAATTTTTATATCAATAAAGAAATGATATAAGTTAAAACTAAAAAAGGAGAAAAGAAATGAATAAAAAATATAATGCTGTTTTAGAAGGCGTAATTTATACTATTCATAAAGCAAATCTTGATGAAGATTCTGGTAAGAGATACGTTTCATTAGCAACAAATTATCTTAGTAAAAGATTAGTTGTAAAATATACACCGTATGTTTATGAACTAGAACAAATCAAAGAGCATTATCCAAATGAATATAAAAATTATATTTTACCTTTTGAAACATACTTAATAAATCATCAAGAGGGATAAATTATGACTTATCATGTTGGGCCAAATGGAAAACCAAGTATTTGTAAAGCTAAGCAAGGTAATTGTCCTTATGAAAGTATTTCACCTCATTTTGATACAATAGAGAAAGCTCAATTATATTCAGATAATCTAAATGCCTTTATTGCTAAAAAGATAACAACTGAAACTGAATTGTCCAAACACTGTAAAATAGATGAAATCATTGAAAGTCAAGATATGAAAATTCGTTTAGAAAACATAAAGCGCAAAGAAGCTAATATGTTAAGACAAGCTGAAGAACAATATCTAAAATTAAAAAAAGTTATGAATAGGACTGGTAAAGAATGCCCATCAAAAGAATCTTTTATAGGCAATTTTCAGCAGAATGACCCGTTTTATAAAGCTTTAAAACAGAAACAGAAAAAACTTTATAAAGAATTTAATAAAATTATTGAATATAGAACACAAGCTTCAAAATTCTATCTTCAAAATAAAAAGAATATTTCTGACAAATCATTCTCTCGAGCATCAGCAAGCTCTTATTTCATCTTTGAAAAATCATCATTAAAAGATACAATAGACTATCTTGACAGAAATGGCTATGAATATAAGATAAGGCCAGATATTCAAGAGGTTCCTGGTGATAATTTCTTAGTAAGAATTTCTGACCATAATCCAAGAGCTTATATAATCACACATGACAAAACTGAAACTGTTTGGGATTATACAGATGCTTCTATACTCGTATCATTCCAAAAAATTCAGAATATGAATGTAACTAAAAATCAGCTCAATAAAAAACTAAAAATATTACAAACAAAAAGTATTTGACAAATTAAAAATTTTGTTGTATAATATTTTTAGAAATTAAAGGAGAGCAAAAAAGATGAATAAAAATTTGATTAAATTTCAGTTGGGCGATTTAGGAGTTTACTTTGATAATGTAATTGAATTACACAAATTATTTCTAGTATTAGGAATCAATGAATACCCAGAATATTCGTTAATCTCAAATGCAGCTTATTATCAAGATGGCGAATTGAAAATCACTAGTGAAATTGTTGTGCCAAAAGATGAAGTTGTACATATTAACGAATTACTAGAACAAGAAGAAGTTGATAAACTAATTCATTCTCTATCAAATAAAGAAAAATTCTTTAAAGGATTAGCAACAGTTAACTTAACTGAAGAAGAATTAGAATCTGTATTGTTAAAATATAAATTTAAAGTGGAAACTTATGTAGAAAATAGTTTGGCACCGGAAATTCTTGATTTAATTTTAATTAAAGGGACGCTTCATTCATTCTACAAAAAACTTGAAAACGTTACTTACTTAGACTTATTTTGATATAAAAACTAATAAAATCTGTATTTTCTAAAAATTAAGCAAGGGTGGCTTAGAAAATACAGGTTTTTAAAATACAAAAATAAAAATATATACACCCTAAATGGAGAAGATAAATTATGACAATTAGTGTTAAAGATTTAGCAAAAGCTCTTGCAGAGAGACGTGAAATTACTCAAAAAGAAGCTTTAGAAAGAATTGAAGATGTGTTCGGTTTAGTATTGGAACACTCGAAAGATAATAAAGTAAAAGTACCTCTTGGATATTTTGAACAAGTAGTAAGACCTGCTCGTAAAGGACATAATCCTCAAACTGGTAAAGCAATCGAAATTCCAGAGTCACGTGTTTTGAAATTCAAAGTTTCATCTTCAGTTAAAAATTCATTAAATTAAACTAAAGAAAAACAAGAGTAATATTGATTATTCTTGTTTTTTCTAGCAATTTATTGTATAATATAATTATAAAAACTAATAAGGAGCTTATATATGGCTAAAATTGTAAAAGAAGTAAAACAAGTGTTTGGTTTCCTTGGCGAAGACCAAGATTATTCCAAAAAACAACTAACACTCACAAGTTGGGGTGTTTACTCACCAAAATTTGACATTCGTACATGGAGCGAAGATTATGAAAAAGCAGGTAAAGGTATGACATTTACTGCTCAAGAATTGATTGCTCTAAAAGAATTGTTAAATCAACTTCCATTAGAAGATTACTTAGAAGAAGATGAATAAAAAAGTACTAGAGAAATCTAGTACTTTTTATTTTTTATTGAAAATTTTGTACACCAACAATTACTGGATAAAGTTCAGAATATTCTTCCATGTTTGCACTTGTTCTACCAACAGAAGCTGCAAATGAGAAATATTCATAATCATCTGAAGTCATATTCAAATAATGGCTTCTTGAGTTTTTCCAAAGATTAAATAACGTTTCAGCAATTTTCTTTTCAGAAGTTAGTGTATATGGATTATTAGATGAAAATTGAGCAGTGTTTTCGCCTAATTCTTGTTCTTTATCTTTTAATCCACCTCTATTTAAGTATATGAAAGCAGTTCTAAATTCAGTACCGTCTGGCCTTGTGTGAGCTCTTCCATTACTCTTAGATGAGCCAACATTTGCTTGCTCGTCTGCTCTTTGCTGAGTTCCTTGTTGTAATTCTGCTTTGTATTTTAATGGCTTCTTACCTAATGAAGCTCTTAGTTCATTGATGTATTGTTCCATATACATAGCTAGAAGATTACTATCTAAATGTTCGTTAATATAATCTACTCCACCTTGAGATAATGGAATGCCAGACTCAATATATAAACCTTCATGGCTTACTATCATACTGTTGTAATATTCTTTGTCTGATTTTTGATAACGCTCATCTTCGGATAATGTTACAATCTTTTCTAAAGGAGTATCATCAGTTATAGTAAAGTATTGTACTGTAATTCCATTAGGTAGCAAATCATAATCATCTAAACCTTGTTTAAGAGTAATGTCTCTAGTTTTTCCTAAATCAACAACGTTTCCATTCTTAACTGCACCTGATTGATAATTATTATTAGAATTATCTTTAGAATTATCTTGAATAACTTTAGTTCCAACAACTTTAATTTCTTTTGTTGGTTCTTTTATTCTATGAGTAGAAGTTACTTCTTTTGATACAAGATTTCCATTCATATATGTTAATTCATATTCTGTTACTTCTGAACCCGGTAAGCCTTCTTGTTTAGTATAGCTTTCTTCTGGTAATAAAGTATCATCATGAATTGTTTCTGTTTCAAATGGAATTTTTGTTATAGTATTGTCGTAAGATTTAGTAGTTTTCCCAGTACCTCTTTTAACGACACGAGTAACAGCTTTAGCAGTTATTTCTTCATTGATTTTTTCTTTAGAAATAACTTCATCATTAACAGAAGTGATTTTATAAGTGACTTCTGTTATTTCTGCTTCGCCATCTTCTATTACTTCCTCAGTGCCCTCTGGCATTGTTTCATCATAAATAACTTCAAGTTTTAAATTTTTAGTACTTGTTTCTTTTACAATTTTTTGAACTGCTTCTGCACCAGGGATTCCTCTTTTATCTTCATGTAAAGTTTCTCTAACTTCTTCACTTGGCCCAGGCCCTTTAGTTTCATCTTTCTTTGTGCCATGTCTTTCGACTTGATTTACAGGTTCAGTAGTAACAGTTCTTAGTATGGTAGAAGATACAAGATTACCATCAACAAAAGTATCTTGGTAAACATCATATTCTGAACCGTTCATTCCTAATTGTTCAATAACAACTTGGCCCTCTGGTAATGTTTCATCTTCAATGACTGTAGTTTGGAATTGTAATACTTTAGGAGCAGTATTTCTTTCTTCTTTAGTTATTTCTCTTTCTTTTGTTGTAGTAATTTCTGTTGTTTCTTCAGTAGTGCTTTCTGTAGTAGCTTCTGTTGTTTCTACAGTTGTTGTAGAAGTAGTCGTAGTTGGCACTTCTGTTGTTTCTTCAGTTGTATTTGAAGTTACTTCTTCAGTAGTGGCTGGCTTTACTTGTTCAGTAATATTGTTTGTTGTTGTTTCAGTAGTTTCTTCTACTTTAATTTCTTTTAAATCTTCTGAAGCAACTTTCTTGTTATATGCTTCTTCTGAAATATAAGTAACATCATGAATTGCTGGATTGATTACTTCTTCATGAATAACTTCTTTATGAACATCAACACCATTAACTGATACAGTATTAGTACTTACTTCCTTTAATCCATCTTGACCCTTAACAGTATAGGATTCATCTTTACTTAAGTTTTCATCAATTGTATAGATTGTTTCTTTAGGAATAGTTTCAATAACTGTTTTAGAATCTAATTCTATATTGGAGTTAGTTCCATTAGAAATTATTTCTGTTGGAGTATTGGCTTCTCCAGTTTGCTCGATATTTTTATTTGTACCAATTTCAATGATTTGCTTTGTTGGTTCCTCATTTTCTTCAAGTGTCTTTACAGATTGAATGAGTTTGCCATTTTCATCAAATGAATCAATGAAAGTAGTAGTACGAGCACCGTTACTCCCCTCTTGAATAAGATTTACATAATTAGATGGCTTATCATCATTATATTTGATTTCTGTTCCAAAAGGTACAGTTTCATTTTCTACTCTTGTAGAATTTTCTAAGTTTAATGAATTTAATTCTACTTTTTTATCGGAATCAAAAATATTAGAATCTACTGGGCCGATTGGAGAGTCTAAAATACTTGAAACCTTTTTAGGTAACAAAATTTCTGAAATTGTATTCAATTCTGTTACATCTCGATTAGTGGAATTTTCTTTCGCTTCTGCCTGAGTATCAATCGCTTGATTGATAACATGATGGCCAACTGCTCCAATTCCACCAATTGTAGCAAGTCCTATTGCAACTTTTGTAGTTGCCGATTGAGATAATAGAAATTTTTTGCTCAATGTTATTCTCCTTTTGTAAAAAATTTTATGAATCAAAGTCGTATATCAAAAGCGGAGTTATCGTTGCTATAGCAATATTTGAGCAATGTTAAAAAAGTTAATAAAAGGTGATGAAAATAAATATTTTATGAAAAATTTTCAAGCAATTGGCAAATTTGGAATAATATAACTATAAGGAATGAACTTATAACAATAAGTTCTGTACCAACCAAAAAAGAAAAAAGAAAACACAAGGAAAGGATTTATGGAAAATACTGAATACATTGAACTAATTATGGCACAAGTAGAGCAATTAGATAAGATTGCTGATAACTTAAGCAACAAATATAAAACAGCTAAAAATATTCTAAAAGAATATACTACAAAGGTTAAAGAAAGTCCACGTGGCACTTTTACAGAATCAATTAACCCTAATAAATTATGTAATAGAAATGAAGCAATTGAATTATTAGTTGAAGAAAATAAAACATTTGAAGTGATTGATGCTGAATATCTCATGAATATTCGTTTTATTAAGACTTTGGTTTTTGCTCATCAAGACACAATTCTTGCTTACAAGATTTCAAAAAGGTTAAAAGAACAAAATGGAAAATAAAATTGATTCAAAATTCGTACCAGCTATTGTTATAGCTGGTAAAATGGGTTATGGAAAGGATTATGTTGGCAATTTGATTAAAGACAACTTTTCCAATGTTGAAAAAATCTCATTTGCTGACGCTTTAAAAGAAGAAGTTGAATATATTATCAATTTAATTAGAAACAATTCAAGTTTAGAACACATTGCTTATGAAATGAACGTATCAAAAGACGAAATAAAACCATTATATATAGCAATGATTGCTTTTAAAGATATAAATGAGTTAACTGTAAAAAAGAAAAATTCAACTATACGTTTTATGCTTCAATATTGGGGTACTGATGTAAGAAGAAAGAATAATGAAAATTATTGGGTTCAGAAAACAGTTGATAAAATTTTAGAAATAAATAAATTAGGAAATGTAGCTCTCATAACAGATGGGCGTTTCCCCAATGAATTAAAAGGTGTTTCTGAGCTTAATGGAATTACTATTCAATTGGATATTTCAAAAGAGAAGCAAATTGAAAATCTTTTGAATCGAGATGGTATATTACCAAATAAAGAAGCATTTAATCACCCAAGTGAAACAAGTTATTTAGAATATAAAGATTTCGATTTAATTCTTACTGAAGATATTTTGTCAGATAAGGATTTAATCCTTTCTAAAATTAAGAAAACGATTGACAACAAAGTAAAAATTTGATAAAATAAGATAAAAATAAAATAGAAAGGTGAACCTTATGAAAGATTTTAAAGCTATTGTAAGTGACCATTTAACTAAACAACATAGCGAAAAACGTTATGTGGTTGTAAGTAAAGATGGTGATGTACTAGACACTAATGACGGGCAAGGATTTATTTCAGAAAATAAAGCTATTGTTGCTTATTCAAAGAAACATGGAATTAAACTTGAAAAAGATTTAGAACGTGTTGAAGATAAAGCTTATCGTCAAGCTCGTAAAATTCTCAAAAAATAGAAAGGAATATAAATAAAATGATTTTTACACGAAAAACAAAACAAACAGAAACTGGAACTCAATATGAAGTTCGTACATTAGGACATAATTTTTGGATTGATGAAAAAGAATTTAAACATCACATGAATGCTGGTAATTTATTCTACAAAGCAAATTATCCAGTAACGCACATTCCTAAAACACCCAAAACTGCTTAAACATTAAGCTAATAACAAAGATAGGGGTTAACTTTAATTCCTATCTTTTCTTTTTATCACTAAAAAGTAGAAAAATAATAAGTTTTTGCGATATAGTCTACTATAAAAATTTTATAATAAAGGAGCTCAAATGAAGAAAAACAAACTTTTTAAGAGCGTAGTAATGTTGGCAATGTTCACAACTCTTATGAGTGTAAGTCCAGCATTTGCTAACGAAGCTACAATTGGCGAAGTTGAAGTTTCTGAAGTAACAGCGAATTATTTAAACCAATTGAAATCTCAATTGACTTCAGCAAAGTCTGATTTAGATAAATTAACTAAAGAATCTAAATCACTTCAAGAAGCCTATGACAAACTTAATACTGATTCTGAACAAACAAAAGATTCAGTTAAAAATGCACATGACAAGACAAAGATTGAACAAGAAAAATTAAAAGCTATTGGATTGTCAGAAGAAGAAATTAACAAAGATACTGGTAAATTGTTTGAAAATACAAATACTAGTAATCTTTTAGGTAATGAAGATTCAACAGTAGTTAACTATAAATTAGAAGCTGCTAAGGAAAAAGCTCGTTTGGATAAATCTACAACAGATGTTGATAAAGCAAAAGCTCGTTTAGACGAAGCTGTTGCTAAAGAAAAAGACAAGAAACAAGAAGTAGATAAAATTGAAAAAGAGTATAATAAAGCAGTAGAAGATGCAAAACAAGAAGCTTCTCAATATTATGCTAGAATTTCATATGTATCAGGTGGAACAACATCAAGTTCAGTTCCAAATGGTTTTAAATTAAGTAAAGCTATTGATACATCTGGATATACTTCAGCAACATACCCTTGGGGTCAATGTACTTGGTACGTATATAACAGAGCTGCACAATTCGGAATTTCATTCGGCCCATATATGGGGAACGGTGGTGACTGGAGATTAAAACCTGGTTACACTGTATCAAATAAACCTGAAATTGGGGATGCTTTATCATTCGCACCAGGTCAAGCAGGTGCTATTGATTTTTATGGCCACGTTGCTTTCGTTGAAGATGTAAGGCCTGATGGTTCTATCTTAATTTCTGAATCTAATTTCCAAGGTTTAGGAGTTGTATCATATAGAGTATTCGATGCTGCTTCAGCAAGCCAATTCTCTTATGTTAAAGGACATAGATAAAATTAAAAGTCAGGTAGTATTAACTACTTGACTTTTTTAGCTAGAAAGGAATAATAAAACTATAAGAACAAAAATAGGAAGAATGAATTATGACAAAAATTAACTTTAAATTTGAGCCTATTTATGATGCAGAAGGCATTTTGTATGAAGAAAAAGAAGCTTGGAATATCTTCGGAGATTTTATTTCAAAATCAAAAGTAGAACAAATCTTAGCTTCTGATGATGTAGACTTCAAAGAAATTGTTTTCAAATCCATTTATAGTCTCTATAAACGAACTCAAACAGGTGAAACAAAAAATAAAGATATACCTGAGCGAATTGATAAAGCTATTAACAGAGCTTATAATAAATCAATCAAAAATAAAAAAGAAAGAATTAACTTCTTAGCACGTATTGATGAAATCTTTTGCTTAGATAGTGTTGATAAATACGGAACATATAATGAAGTTGTTTATAATATTTTTGAGAAATTACTTAAGGGTAATATAGTAATACTTGACCAAGAAACTTATTTATCTCTACCGCAAAAACACAAAAAGACTGAATATAGAATTATTGGTAATATGAGAAGAGCAGAAGTAAATCCTCAAAATTATAAAAATGTAAATGTTTATCCTAATCCATTATCAGCTTTAAAAAATGATACAGAAAAAGAAATCTTTGTCATTGGTGGATTGGAACTATTTGAAACATACTATACTAGAGTTACAGATTTGTTCTTTATCAAAGAGGAAACACTTTATAATGGATATGAATACTTCCCAGAGATTAACATTAGTGATTTTGAGCCAAGAGAAAGTACTCATGAAAAGAATTTAGAAAATCCGGATATAGATTTAACTTTGACTCATTGGAGAAAAATTAAAAATCGTAAGTTGAGATTGAAACCTAACAAATATTCAACTGGATTAAAGTTATCAAGTTATTATAGGAATTTTATTTAATATGAAAAAGACAATTGCAACAATTATTATTTCACTTGCTTTATTAGCAACTGCAGTTACTTCATTTTGGATTATGATTGATACAAATTTACAATTAAGTGGAGTAAGAGATAGATTAGAAGAAGTAAAACTTTTAATCAATGATGAACCAGAGAATTTAAAAAATAAAGAAGCTGAATTAGCTAACGAAAGTAAAAAATATTTTATTATTACTTCTGTTAGTACAACTTTATTTTCAGTTGTTGTAGCCACTTCTTTGTTAAAATATGAAAATAAAAAAGAAAAAGAGTAAATTTTCATTTACTCTTTTTTCTAGTGCTGATTTTGAGGGTTGATATATCGTCATATAGTGAACGCTAAAACAGTTTGAACTGGATTTCGATAAATGTATCGACTTTTAAGAAAAACAGCTTAGAGACGCTTATTTTACAGTTTAAAACAAAAAGAAAAAGAGCTATATTTCATAGCTCTTTTTTGTGTTTATTTTGCTTGTGTAGTAGAAGAAGTAGTTTCAGAAGTTTCTGTTACTTCAGTTGTTTCAGTATTTTTGTGATTTAAGTATTGTTCAATGACATTTTTAAATGCTTCATCTTTAACTTCTACTTTATATTCTTTAAGTAATTCTGCTACAACTTGTTTTGCATAGTTCTTATCAGAAGCTTTTTTATTGATAATGTAATCTTTTAAGATTGTTTCATAATCTTTCCAAGTTTCTTTTTTAGCATCTTTCTTAGTAACTTTTACAATGTAATAAACTGTTTCGTAAGTTTTACGGTCAGTGATTGCAATTGGTTCTGATACTTTATTAACTTCCATTGGAGTAATTTGAGCAAGCAATTCAGGTTCTACATCTTTAGTAGTAGAGTCAAAAGTTAATTCACCAGTTTTTTGGTCAGCTTTTGATAATGTACCATATTTAGCAACAAGTGTATCAACAGCAGTTTCTTTTTTAAGTTCATCTACAACAGTTTTAGCTTCATCTTTTGTTTTTGTTTTAACGAATTTAGCTGTCATTGTTGGAGTATATGATTTAAAAGCTTCTTCATAATCAGAATCTTTCAATTCTTGTTCAGCTGCAGTTTTAACAGCGTAATCAAGTAATAGAGTAGAACGTAATTGAGCTTTATAAGTATCTTCAGTCAATCCAGCAGAAACAAGTGCTGATTGGAATTGGTCTCCATATTGCTCTTTCATTTTTCCGTATTCTTTTTCTACATCATCAGAAGTAACTTTATCACTATATTTATCTTCTAAAGCGGTAGAGATAACTTCATTTGAAAGTAAAGTTTGAACTGTTGGATTTGATTTAATTTCTGCAAAGAATTTCTCACTTGTAATGTCACCTGTTTTCATAGATACAAGCACATCAGATTTATGAGCGCAAGCAGCAAATGTTACAATTGATAACAACGTAGCACCAGCTACAGCAATTTTTTTATTCATTTTCATAAGTATTATATACCTCTTTTCTTAATTATGGTCTTTTACGACCGTATAATAATATTATTCTACAATAAAAGCTTTTAAAAGTCAAATAAAACAACTTTAATGAATAAGTAACAATATTGAAACAAAAAAAGGATAGCATTTCTGCTATCCAATTTTAGTTAACTTTTAATTAAGCTTTATTTATTACGTTTAGAACGTAGGAATGTTGAAATACCAGCAGTACCAGCAGAACCACCAGCAAGCATAATTGATACTAATGCAGCTTCTACACCAGTTGTAGGGATTTTAACAAGTTTACCAGATTTATCTTTCACTTGAATTGAACCATCTGATTTAACTTCTCCACCAACTTTTTCAGGTGCAACAACAGAAGTTTCACCTTTGTCGTTAGCAACAATTACTTGTCCTTTGTCAGTTGACCCAACAATTTTATCTCCAGTATTTGTTTCAACTGGTTTTTCGATTGTAGGATTTACAACTTCAGCAGGTTTCTCTTCTTCTTTTGGTTTGTCAGCAGGTTTTTCTACAGGTTTTAAAGTAGTAGATGGTGTTGTAGTAGTTACATCATCTTTCTTATCTGTTGTAGAAGTAGTAGTTGAAGTAGTTGTAGTTGGTTCTACATCATCTTTTTTCTTATCTTCAGCAGGTTTTTCTTCTTTTGGTTGTTCAGTAGTAGCTGGAGTTTCTGCTGTTGTTGATTCGTAGTAGAAAGTTACTGTAGGTGTTTCATTACTGAATTTACCTGTTGCTTCACCCTCTACACCAGAGTATTTGTAATTTTCGATTACTTCTGGGTTGATAACATAATCTTCCCCGATTACACCTTCTTTATATCCTTTACCAATTTCAGTATCAGTGCCTTTTACTTTATAAACGTAATTAACACGTCCAACGTTTTCAGCAGGTTTTTCAGTGGTGCTATTATCTGTAGTAGGAGTTTCGTCAGCGAAAACAGCGGTTGCAGGTGCAACTGTTGCTAACATACCGAAAGCAGCCATACTAATTTTTTTAAGTTTGTTCATTTAAGTTTTCTCCTAAATTTTAATTTATTTAATAAAGATAGAAATAATATCGAAAAAAGTTATTTTTTAGCTTTTTACTATATATATTCAGAAATAAATTCTACTGGCAAGCTAATTCTTTTCTGTAATAAGTCTATTTCATTCTTTATAAGCAGCTTGTTATGAGATAATTCTTCTTCATTGAGTTTATTTAATAAATCTTTCAATCTCTTTAATAGAATTTCTTGGTCTTTAGTAATATAGCCATATAATTGATTATAGAGATAAAATGGTTTATTGTTGATTTTAATTTCATTTCTAAAGTAAAATGATAATTCTTTTGGTAAACCACTTGCTGATAAGATTTTTAATTCATTTTCATAGTAAAAAATTTCTCTTAAAGTTAAAATTAACTCTTTGTCTGAATGTAAGAAATTTGCTATATCTTTAAATAGTAAGTTACCAAATTCTTGGATATAATCAAAGTTGTTTTCCTCTGAAAGATTATAAACATCAAATCCCTTTTCAATCAGATTTTTTTGAATTGTTATTCTGTTTAAATCGCTTTTAAACCAAACGTTAGCAATAATAAAACTGCTTCCAATTAAAAGCAAAGGCCAAAATGATAAAATATAAAAATTGGTATCAATTAGAGAATTTGAGATAACTCTTAATATAGAAATGATTGTTGCTATTGCAATTAGTACAATTCCTATTTTTAGAGTTATATTAGAGTTTTTCTTTTTGAGCTTTTCTAAATCTTCATTTGATAAAGCTTTCTTAAATTTGTTTAATATTTCTTCTTGAATCGTATTCATATATAAACCTCAAAAAGGAGCTCAATAAGCTCCTTTATTTATGTTGTAAGTTGACTAAAACCAAATATTGATTTCATTAGTAGCAGATTTTACACTATCTGAGCCATGTACAAGATTTTTCATTACTCCATTACTTGTAACAGTTCCTAAATCCCCTCTAATAGAGCCTAATTCTGCTTCTCTAGGATTAGTTGCACCCATCATTTTTCTCCAAGTTGAGATGGCATTATCTCCAGTTAAAATACCAATAATAGAATTACCTTTTGTCATGTATTCTTCTAATTCTGGGTAGAAAGCTTCATTAACAATGTGATTATAATGAGCTTTTAATTTGTTAGGATTTAATTTAACTAATTCTAATTTAGTAATTTTTAATCCTTTTTTCTCAATACGAGAAAAGATTTCACCAACCAAGCCTCTTTCTAAAGCATCTGGCTTAATGATAAAGAATGTTTGTTCTAGCATAAGCTTACTCCTATTTATTTTTTATTTTATATATCTACTATTCCAAAAATTAAACCATATGCACGATATATAAGAATATAATAAAAAATTTTTACAAATAGGAGATAAGAAATTTGGTCATTAAAAAAGGTCACGGATATTTCCGTAAATCTAAAGCATATGGTCTTTCAAGTTGCATTGTTTTAGGAACAACTCTTTTATTAAGTACTGGTGTTGTATCAGCTCAAGAAAATACAACAAAACCTGAAATTAAAACAGAGCAAGTTGCTAAACAAGAAACTAAGAAAGACACTCCAACAACTCAAGAAGATTCAAATGCTAAATTGTTAGAAGCAATTAAGAAAGCAAAAGAAAATCATGTAGTTGTTGAATTAACTAAAGATGTCAACTATAAAACTGCAAATGAAGCAAAAGCTGACATTGAAAATCAGGTCAAATCTATCAATGCTTTAACAGAATTAGTAACAAATGCTAATGAACGATTAACTAAAGTTATTGAAGAAGCTTCTAAATCGGGAGTTAAATTAGATAAAGAAATTAAACTAACTTTAACACCTGGTAAAGAAGATGAATTTAAGAAAGAAGTTGAACAAGCTGAAAAGAATTTAAAAGATTCTATTTCTAAACAAACAACTATTTCTAAATCTTTAACTGAAGCTATTGCAAAAGCAAAGAAAGATAATGTTGAAGTTACTGTCAAGGGTGATAAAATTGTATCACTCAAAGATTCAGATGAAGCAATTAAGAAAGAAATAGAAAAGCTTGAAAAAGCAATTTCAGAAAATAAAGCTAATCAAGAAGCTTATCAAAAAGCATTAAAAGAATTTTCAAATAGCAAATCAAATTCTGAAAAGATTGCTGAAGAAAATAAAAATCTTAAATCTAAATTGACTTCTAAATCTACTGCTAAGGATAATAAAGGTGTTTATCATCAAATCCTAAAAGGTAAATCATTATTAGATGAAGCAACTTCAGAAACAGTACAAAGAAAACCAATGGATTTGATTGCTATTGTTGACTTTAGTTCATCATTACAAGCAAAACGACCTGAAGCTCTTAGACAATTAAAAACTTTAATTGAAAAGAATTTAAACACTGGTGATAAAGTTATGCTTCAAGGTTATATTTATAATAAAGAAGCATCTTATGCAGCTCATGGAGCTCAATTAGACTTTTCAAAACTTAGTAATTCTGATTGGGAAACAGGTTTCTCAACAAAATTAGTTACAAAAGAAGAAGCATTATCTATTATTGACAAATGGCTTGCTATAAATCCACCTAATACTCCTAATGGAGCTGCAAATTATTCTGAATATTTCAATTCTGTTGCAAGAGCAATGGGTGATTTAGGATATAAGACAGATGAAGCAGATGGTACAGCCTCAGTTAAGAAAGTTCCATTTGAGGAAGTATACACTTCACAACCAACTAAAAATCAAACTGTTTCTGTAATTCAATTTACGGATGGTTGGGGCGACAGAGAGGAAATGGACCCAACATTTGCAGCTTGGGCTAAGAAAAATGCTAAAACTTTCATGTCAGTAATTAACAGAAATCAAGTATCTGCTGAAGACAATAACGGTGAATTTTCAATCAAGTCAATGCGCCAATATGGTCACCCTAATATTTATGATTCAACAGGTAAAGATAAAGAAGTTGTTATGAAAGAAATTTTAGAACAATTCAAAAACACTGCTATTGAAACATTCAAATCTAAAAAGAAAATCACTTCAAAAGGTGTAATTAACATTACTGCTGATGAAAATACAAAATTAACTTCTGTTAAACTTGTTTCACCAAGTGGCAAAAAACAAGATTTGAAGATTGAAAAGAATTCAGTCAAAGCAGAAGTTGAATTGACAGAAAAAGGTGATTACACTGTTGAGTATGGTTTTGAAGCAGTGAACAATAAAGCTGGAAAAGTAACAGGTACATTTACTGTAAATAGTAAAGAAGAAGTATCAGGCGACAAAGTAACAGCAAGTTCAAAAGATTTATCATCAGTCAAAGATGAAAAAGTAGATGAATTAGAGCCAACACCTTTGAAACCTCTTGGTGAAGTTGAAAAACCAAAAGAACCTAAACCTGTAAAAGTAGAAGTAGAAAACATTGTAATCTCAACAGAGAAACCTGTTGTTGAAGATGTTAAAACTACTGCTCATAAAACTACTGTAACTAAGGAAGCTCCAAAAGAAACTCCTAAAGTAGAAAAACAATTACCAAAAACAGGTGCAGAAAATTCTACAGTATTAACAATGTTAGGAGCATTCATTGCTTCTCTAACTGCATTCTCTATCAAAAAGAGAAAAGAACAATAAAATATAAAATAAAAAGTTCAATCGTTTGGTTGAACTTTTTTTAGCATTATGATAGAATGGTAATGAAAAATTACTACGATAGAAAGAGAGTGACACTATGCTTTATGGAAGCGGTATTTATATAGTAAGTAAAGATGATATGGCTTCTTTTTTGGAAGAAGTAAAACAACAGTATAGAGATATTGATTGGTTTTTACCAGAGGAATTTATTTATAGATATTTTGACAAGAGAGATACATACAAGTTAGTATTTTTAGGAAATGGTATGCTCTCCAAAGAGTTCAACAAACACAAAGTTACTCAAATTTCGTGGCAAAATCCTAAGCCTTATGAAGTAGCTTTGGATTCAGCAAGATATATGGTTAAAAAGGGCTGTAAATATTCAAACAATTATTGGCAAGTTTACAGAAGATTTGGCGAAATAGAATCTATTTACAACATTTTGGTAAGTTCTTATGATAAGGAATTTGCTTTTGAAGCATTCTTGAATAAGTTAAAAGAACTTGGAGCGCAAATTCTAAGTTCTACTGAATTGAAGAATAAATTTATTACTTGTGAACCATATGAAAAAGTAAGAATTTATATTAAGCCAAAAGAAAAAGACAATCAAGACGCTAAGTCAGAAATGAAAAATAGATTAGAAGAAATCAAACAATCTGAAAAAGCTAAATGTGCAGAAGTCCAAAAAGAAACAGCATCTTTTGATGATGACGAGGACGAAGAAACTTTCAAAGCGGATATGGATAGGCTCTTCTCACTCTTTAATTAAAATGATATAAAAAGAGAATAAAATAAAGGAGTTTTTCTATGGCTAGAAGAAAAAGAAAAGCTACTACTCGTAAGAAAAGTACTACTACTACAAAAACTACCAAAAAAGAAAATATTAGATTAACTAAGAAATGGAAAGAATTATATAAGGATAATAAAATTTTCAAAGGCGAACTAATGACCGTTGAACAATATAAGCAGTTAATTGATGAACTTTATACAGGTGAAAGAGTAGATAACAAAGATTTAATGGGTAGCTTTGCTAAATTCAAAAACAAAAAATGACCCAAGCAAAATAAGAAAAAGAAACACTATAAAATGGTGTTTCTTTTTTGTTGTAAAACTGATTTTAATGGTCGTTATATCGTCATTAGTGAGACAGTAAATCAGCCAAAACTGATTTTCGATAAAACTATCAAGAATTAAGAAAAACAGCTTAGAACAGCAGTAAGCGTGTGGTGAATTTTGGAATAATATAACTAAGAGGTAAAGAAAATGATAGATAAAAAGAATTTATTTCTAATTGATTTGAGCCATGTGATTTACAGATACTATTATACAATCGGATTTAAAGAGGGAACTGATTATGAATACAAAGATAATCAGTTTAAAATTTTAGATACTGGAATGTATAAAAAGATTTTTTCTTTTGTTGATAAAATCGCTAATTTAGGTCAAGTGCTTATCTTTGAAGATAGTAAACTAATTTCTCGTAATAAATATTTTGAAGAACACTTCCCTAATGGATATAAAGATAATCGTAATAAAAGAAATGATGAACTTAAATTACTAAAAGAATCAATTAGTCAATTATTAAAACAATATAAACAACCAACAATCAAAAAATTTAACTACGAAGCAGATGATTTAATCAAAGAAGCTGTTAGGGTAGCTAAAAAGAGTAAAAAATACAATCATATTTACATCTTAACAAACGACTTTGACTTAGCACCATTGATTGATGATGAAGTAACTCTGTATAGAAGAAGCCCTAGAAGCAATTCTTCTCATTTAGAACCACACCCATTTATTTATAACTATGAAATGATTAGTAAAGAAAATTATGAAGCTTATTTCAAAACAATTGGAATGACAAAAGAAGTTCATGTTCCTTACAATAGTATTCTACTATTCAAAATGATTAGAGGGGATAAATCTGATAATATTGCTGGAGTAAAAGGTGTCGGACCTAAAGGCTATAACAATTTTATTTCACAAATGACAGATGAAGAAATTCAGAAGTTTAAATATTATGATTGGCAAATTGAAGCACATAACAAAACAAAAGACATTATTTACTATGATTATGACGAAATTCCTTTAGATGAAATTAAGTCAGATGAATTTGAAGTTAGATATAAAGAACCAAAAGAGCTAAAAGAATTAGCTCTCATTATTAAAAAATATTTTTCTACGGAAGTTGCTAAGGAAATAATTATTAAATATAGAGGTATGGCTCTAAATGCAGCCTATAAATTTGATGATTCTAAATACGATAGAAAACCAATTCATTTGAACAAAAAAGTCCTTGAGTTACCTAACTTTAACAGTTCAAAAATTTCTTATGAAAACGTTATAAACATTGACTTAGTCTAACTTTTATGATAGAATAAATATATAGAAAAAGAGCATATTTCATGCTCTTTTATCAATAAAATAGGAGGTTAGTAAATGGCTTTATTTGCAACCGCTTTAGATAATACACTTATTTTTTCAAAAGGTTTTGTTAAAAATGAAGATGTAATTGCAGTAGAATATAAAGATAATAAAGAATTATCTTATATGACAAAGCAAGCTCTTGATACTTTAAAATCGCTAAATGAAGAAATTACAATCGTTCCAATTACTTCTAGGTCTTTAGAAGAGTTTAAGCAACTTACTTTTTATAATCTTTTTGAATATGCTATTTTATCTAATGGATTAGTAATCCTTTATAAAGGTCTTGTTGAGGACGGGAATTGGCAATCAATAATTCAAAAAGAATTTGATAAAATAGATTTATCTGATGTTGAATCATTGCTATACAATTGCTCGTCATTATTCAAATCTGATTTTGAATTAAAGGGGTACTATTATTATGCCGAAATAAAAGAACATCAAGAAATAATAGTATTAAAATTACTTAAACCATTCTTACATAAAGATTGGAATTGCTTCGTACAAGATAACAAGCTCTATGTAACTCCTAAAATTGTAACCAAAGAAAATGCTTTGAAATATTTGAGTGGAAAACATGATTTAGATTTACTACATTCTTTTGGAGTTGGTGATAGCAAAGCTGATAAAGGTTTTATAGATTTAACTATGAATAAGATGAGCTTTGTAAATTCTGAGTTGTGGGATTCATTAAAAGAGAAAGAAAAATATAAATATTCAATATTCTTTTTAGGATTGTCAGGTTCAGAAGAAATGCTTAAATTGATTGCGAGGTTTTAAGAATGGATTTAAAAATGCTTGAAAAGTTAACTTCAGAAAAATTTTGGAAAACAAAGTCAAAGCTTAATAGAACAAAGATTCAAAGAGTCTTTGATAATTATTCTAAAAAGATTGATAAATCAACTTTCTCAACAAGTTTCTTAAATGGAAAATTTGTTTCAGTAAATTTTCATGTAAGAGATGAAGCTCTTGATTCTTATGTGGAGTTTAAATTTAGATTTTCCCCTCTTAATCCTAGAGAAAGTTTGAATTTTTCAACTGAAGTAGATTCATTGCCTGAAATTAGAATTTTGTATAAAGACACGACTTATAGAAGTTATGAAACTTACAACAAGGCTCTAAAAAGAGATATAAATAATAAAATCAAAGAATTAAATTTAATGTTAGCTCAATTGGAAAAAATGCTTTAAAAAAGTTGCTATTAAATAGCAACTTTCTTTTTTTATTTAACTGACTCTAATAAATCAAAATCTTCTTCGGACATTGCTTCTTCAGCATTAGAAGCATTTGATTCCTTACTTTCATTTAAGTCATTGATAAATGATGAATTTTCATAAAGTTTCTTAGGCCAACCTTTCTCTTTAATATAACCGTCAATCCAATCAGTAGGAGAATAGAATCCTTGAGCATGGATAACATCACTTGAGTGAACTTTTAATCCAATTCTACCTTTAGGATTACCCTTAACTTTTTGACCTTCGTTATTTTCAAATAACATTTGAGAGATTGTTGCTGGTAATGAACCCGCAGCCAACTTGTTGCTCATATTTTGGCGAACTTGCATAGGGATAACATCTGATGATGGTCTTTGAGCCGCACAAACAAGGAATACACGAGCTGCACGACCAAGACGAGCAATACTTTCAAAAGCAGCTCTAATTTTGTCTTGGTATTCTTGATTAGCTTTTGAAATTTCATCTTTACCCTTGATTTCAGCAAGTAATTCCCCAGCCTCGTCAACAAGCAATAGGATTGCTGGTCCGTCATACTCTTTCGGAATATCTTCCCAGTTATTGATACCAAGTCTTTCCATAAGTTCGTATCTATCCATCATAACTTTTTGAACGAAACAAGAAATGTCGCAAGCATCTTCCATAGTAGTTCCAACAGCAACCCCATATTGTCTAAGTTGACTCAGTTCCACTTTTTTCATGTCTATACCAAATAATAACCATTTATCTGGTCTAGCTAAACATGAGTTCATAATATTCCATTGAGCAACAGATTTACCACCACCAGTAACACCAGCAATAAGTGTCATGGGTGAAGCGATAATATCTGCTCCAATATGAATACCATTCTTATCACAATATTTCTTTTGAGTTCCGTCTAAGTCAAATCCTACAACGTGTTCAATTTCACCCGTTTCGGGATTTTTAATAGGAAGTCCACCCCTAGAAGATAGTCCTAATGGAATAAAACTCCATTGAACTATAGGGTCTTCTAAATAGTGTTTATCCCATTTAGCCATAGTAGGAAGTGGTGCTTGTAAAGTAATTGTTGCTACACCCTTATCAGTGTCCCAGCCTGGATATTCTTTATCTTCGTAGTCAATTTCAAATGGGCGACCCCTACCGAATTGAGTAGAGAAATCAGATAAGAAAGTATTAGCTTGTAATGGGTCAAAATTAACAGGTAAGAACAATCTAATTTTAGATGGTTTCTTATCTTCTGGGTCATTTTCTAAAATAATAAATTCTTCAGTATAATCCATGATAGTTGCTTTATTATCAATCAAGCCCATTTTTGAACGTTTAAAATCAAGCATACGAGAGATGAGTTTGTCTCTGGCAGCTAATTCTGCACTTATCATATTATGAACAATTCCAATAAAAACAAATGGTATAAAAAATGATAAAACAGCTCCCCAAAGGAGTGTTTTAATACCAACGAGTGGTCCGATAAGAATAGTTAATACATAGATGAGTCTAATAGTATTCTTATTACTTGCTTCTTTTAAAGCGAATTTCTTTTCACGTTTAATTTTTTGTTTATAAGTTAATTCTTCAGTAGGTTGTTTATTCTGCCTTATATTATTTCTTCTTTTCTTTCTAATTTGATAAGCAATCCAATCTTTAAACCAAAAACTGAATGGTACTGAGATGAAATAAAGCAGAATTAGAAGAATAGATTGAATAAGTAAATTCATCTAATAACTCCTTTAAATAGTATAGTATTGTTTGTTTTTTATATCGCAATCAACTGTTTTTGAACTTTTTGTTGACAAAATAGAAATTTTTTTGTAAAATAGAATCACCAAAAATGAAAGAGAGTTTTAAATATGGAATATAAAATCGAAAAAGAAGTAGTATATAAAGTTGCTGGCCGATACTACAAATCAGAAGAAGAAGCTAAGAAAGCAATTGAATATAGAGAAATCACTCAAAAAAATGATGATTTTAAAACACTTATCAGAATGACTAATAGAGGTTATGATTATTGGGATTTTCATTTCAAACAAACTGATTGGTTATCTGAATTAGTTGAAAAGTACGAAGTGTTACCTATTAAAGATTTAGAAGAAATAGCAAATATTGGAATTAGTTATTTCAATAAAGAAAATAAAGGTTATAAAAAATTCATCACAGACGATATAGAAAGCCGCTTAAGAATTTTCACTTACTCAGATTGTTATGAGGACTTTACAGCACATTGGAATCATGAAAAATTAGAAAATCTTAATAAGGAATTTGGTACTTGTTTAGTTGAAGAAGTTATGAATGGAATTGTGGCTAGATACATTTTATTAAATCGACTTCAAAAGGAAGAAGGCTCAATCATATTGGGTGGGTATGTTATTAACTCTGTTTCTGTAGGTGATTTTATCTTTTGGTTCAGTGATGAAACTATTATTTGGGATAACAAAAAGAATCCTAATGCTTCAGAACTTAACAAAGTTCTATCTGATTATCAAGTGGAAGCAGAAAAAGATAAAGATTATTATATTGAAGATGATAGCGTATTCTATAATAAAAACAAAATCTTTTCATTCGGACGAAATGCAGCTCGGGAATTAGTTATTACTAAATTAAGTAAAAAACTTAAATTGAATCAGTTTAAAGGTGGTTTGGAATATTTGTTAGCAAAATAGAAAGAATTTGAGGTTGTTTATGCCATATCCATACATTTACAAGGAAAATCTTAAAAAAGGACAGCGTGTTGCTATTGAAGGTGCTGTTATCAAGGAAACAAAAGATGGTAAGTTTTTAATTGGCTTTTACCCAGATACAAAAGCGAATTTGTTAGAAATTAGCGGGGATAGAGTTTATCCCATTAAGGAAAAAGAATTTTTGTATAGTGCTCGAGAAGATATTCCCTCAGAAATGAAAAGTAAAGAATTTGAAAAATTACTTATTGAACTAAGAGAAGTAATTGATGAAGATTATTGTTTTGATAATGGTATTCTTTATAATTTGGGGGCTATGTGTGGTTCGCCCATTGAAATTCTGTACCATGCTATTGATTTCATTAAGAAAACTCAACAAAAAGAAAAAGAATAGTCAAATTGACTATTCTTATTTTTTAGCAGTTGCTAAGTTGTAAACATTACCGAATTTCTCTTTATATTTATTATACGGTTTAGTTAATCCTTTTAAAGCTTTTGCAACTAATTCAGGTCTTACATACCCTTTATCTGAAATTTGAGCATATAACTTATCTAAAAAGTAAATAAGTGTTTCTTGATTTACTAATTTGTAGCCAAATTTCCACCAGTTGCGGTCTCTTTGAATAAATGTATTTCCGTCAGCAGAGATACAAACAAAAGCTTCAACATCAGCAATCGTAGTATTGCTATAATATTTCTCCCATAAGTATTTAGCTTGATTGATTCTAGGTCTATTACCAGGGAACTCTTTACCAGAGCGCAGTATTGAACCATCATCATTAAATTTATAAGAAGCTTTTGATTTCCAATTCTTTGAATCAATGATAACAAGAGTTGAACCAATAATAAGTAAATGGTCTGTATCACCCAAGTCTAGTTGACCTTCTTCCCCGTCAACCTCTGGCTCCATTTTTTCTTCGATTGGTAAAGATATGCTGTCAATCAAAATACAATCTGGTTTATCAGCAATCCATTCTCTAAGTATTTGTGAAGTTTTCTTTTCGCCGTCAATACCAGCATTGATAAGTTTAATATTAGGATTGAATTGTTTGTATTTTGGGTCGTCTAATTGATTTTGTAATGAAGCAGCTGCTATACCAAAATAATGTCTATCATTCTTTAGGAAGTTTTCTGTTACTTCCATTAGTTTACTGTTTACATCATTAGGAGTTTCCATAGATAAAATATTTGTTTTAGTCATTTGTACTATCTCCTTTTATCTTAAACCTTCTGCTATTTCTCTTTCAATTCGTTTTGCTCTTGCTTCTGCAATTAAACGTTGAGTTTCTGGGTCCTCATCATCATTAGTATATTTAAAGTTAGGATTCATAAATGAATGAACTCCACCCATAATATTACTTTGCTCTACAGGTGGTTCGCCATATAATTTATCAATCATCTTTCTATATGTTTCTTCTTTATCTTTAGCAGAGCCTCTCATTGCTTTTTTGGAATCAATCAATCTCATATATAATTTTTTCCAACGCTCTGTTTCTCTAATATTGATTTCACCTTGACTCATTTCATCTAAGTCAGGTAGTTTTGGATTTCGTTTTGGTAATGGCATTTTATACCTCTCTTTTAATTTGCTCTAATTCATTTTAATATATGTTATATCGTCACTAGTGAGACGCTAAGACAGTAAAAATCTATTTTCGATAAATATATCGACTCTTCAGTAAAACAGCTTAAAACAGCAGTAAGCGTTAGTAAAAAAGTCATTTAGCATAAGCTAAATAACTTCTTTTTTGTTTGTTTTTAAATGTTCTTCTATTTTTTGGCAAAGTTCTTTATCATCACGTTTTAAATCTGTTATAAAACCTTTGGAATCAAAAGTAACGTTTGAACTATTCAAATAGACATCAAAATCATCTTTGATTGTTCTAAGTATTTCTCGTTCATTATAGCTTTTATAATTCATTATTTCTCTAAAAATCAAATATGAAGAAAGAAAGAATAGCGGTAGATGAAAGATAAAAATAAATCCATTTACAAAAACATAAATAGCTGCTATAACATCACCTATAACAAGAATCAATTTAACAGCATTAGGATAATCTAAAGTTATTAAGTGATTTAAGATTGAAACGATAATCATGCTTATTACAACTGGAATAAATTTAGCAAAAAAATCTTTAAAATGATTTTGCCATTTTTCTTTTCTTACTTCATATTTTTTCTGTTGGATTTCTAATAAATTTTTAAAATAGTTATCTAAATTAGGATAACCAAATTCTACTATATTATTTTTCATAGTGTAACTCCAATTTTATTCAACTTATTAAGAAGCGGTATTTAGTTTATCTTGTAATCGTTTTTCTAAGCCTCGGCATAACAAGGAGCTTTCTTTATTTATTCCAGTAATAAATCCTCTTGAGTCAAATTCAAAACAAGAAACATCAACATATCGGTCAAAATCTTTCCAAATCTTTTTTAGTATTTCCTTTTTACTTTCATTTTTAAAAGCTTTAAATGCTAAAGTATTTAAAATAGCAATTTTTATTGCTTCGAACAAGAAATAAAGAAAAAATAAAAATGCTAAGAATATTGCAACAGCACCAAGACCAATTATAAGCCAAGGTATGACTTTAAGCTCAATAGGTAATGTTTCGGATTGAACTGAAAACTTAAGTATACTTATTACAAGTCCAATCAAAAGAATTATTCCCACAAACCGGAGCGAATCAGAAAAATTTTCTTTTATAGAACTCCAATAACATTTCCTTGAAAATTCTTGCTTGATAAGTAGGTCTTTGAAATAATTATCTAAATTAGGATAGTTGATTTCTACTATGTCATTCATTCTTTTGCTCCAATTTACGTTCTGCTTCGCTAAACACTTTCTTGTTTTCATTTGTGCTCAAATCTGGCCCAATCACCATACCGTATTTATCAAAGATGAGCATATCTTCTCTTATGGAATAATTTAGATTGTATCTAACATAATAAAGCATTTCTGCTTTGATTTTAGTAAAATATTTCTTCCTTGATAGAGTTTTTGTTACTTCTCTTGTTTCAACACTTGGTCTTGTCCCCGTCATAGCTCTTATTAGCTTAATATTTACCCAACCAGCAAAAATAACACTAACAAATGTTACTAATAATGGGATTATTCCCTCATTTGCTAACTTAATAACTTCATCTGTAATTCTGTGCCCAGTATAATTAGGCTTGCTTTCTATGAACCAAATTAGGCCAAAACAGAAAGCAATCATAAACAAAATAATTGGAATAGCTTCTAATACTCGTCTAAGATTACTAACATATATCTTTTCAGTTATTGTTTTATTGTTTTGATACTCAGTTTCATATTTAATTATCATTTCATCAAAGAATCTTTTGACTCTATCATGTTTGAGCTCAATTAGATTGTTGCTCATTTAATTTCAACTCTCTTTCTATCTGTTTAAATAATTTAATGTTTTCATTAGTATTTAAGTTTGGTGCTATAATCAAACCATCTGCATCAAATATAAGCATATCTTCAGTAATCAAATTGCTTAATTCTGATTGTATTTGTCTAATCATAATGTCTTTAACTTTTTTGTAATATTCTCTTGCCGTATATTCAATAGTTTCGCTATGAATATTTTTAAAAAAGTCAATAAGACTAATCACAATTAAAAAAGAAAAACTAATCAATAAAACAATAGATAAAATATTAGTTAAAAGTATTGCAGCCTGAGTCAAACTTGGTATTGCTGTATTATTTGAGATTTGACTATACATCATTCTAGTCATAAGAAAAGTAATCATTCCAATAAAACCAAAGAGTGTTGGCATAATTAACTTTTGATAAGGTAATACTAAATGAGTTTTATTAGTTTTGTTAAGTTCATAATGAGATTTATATTTTGTTTTGAATTTTTCAAAATATCTATCAATCCTATCAAGCTTTAATTCTACTAAATTATTTTCCATATCCTTTTAGCTTTCTCTCAACTTCTCCAAAAATCTTTTTGCCATCATTAGTATTTAGATTAGGAGCAATAATCAAACCATTAGTATCAAAGATGAGTATGCTTTCTGTAATAGCATTGTGCAATTTCTTTCTTAACTCCTCAAGCATTCTTGGCTTAATTTTTGCATAATACTCTTTTTCTGTATATGTTACTTCTTCTTCATAACCACTTCTCATGAAATTCATAACACCGCCAATGAATAGTGCAGTTCCCACAATTAGAACAACAGGTATAATCCATGAATTAAGTAATTGTGGAATACTAGACCAACCAGATGATTCAGTTGTGGGTACAGGTGCTAAATCTCTAATAAACAATAATAATACTGGGACTACGAACACGGCGAAAATTCCAACAAATAAGGAGCCGTAATTACGGCCCACATAATGAGTAGTTTTTACCATATTATTTTTATAATCTTCTTTATATTTTTTCTTGAATTTTTCAAAGTATTCATTTACTTTATCGTACTTGAGTTCTACTAAGTTGTTTTCCATTTTTAAGTTCTCTTTCTATTTTATTTAATTGTTTTTCGTCTTTAATATTAAGACCTATTATAATATAATCTTCATTAAAAAGCAAATCTGATTTATTTACTCCTAAATATCTAGTTACTGTTCTAATATTTTTTGATTTGTATGAGCGTTTGAAGAAAGTCTTTTTTGACCTTTCAAAACCAAAATTCCAAAATATAGCTTTAAAGAAAATTAAAATTAGGAGTAAAATTAAAATTCCTAAAATTGAAAAGAATATATAATTCCAAAGTTCTTTATGAGTAATGTCTTCTAACAAATTGGCTAACCCCAAAAAAGCTAGACCTAATACCCAACAATGTGGTTCATATTTAACTTCAGTAAAAAGATAGTTGTCATAATCTTTCAGCGATTCATATTTTTCTAATTGCTCTTTGTAATAATCATCAAAATATTTTTGAATTTCAGTATAATCATTTTTAATGATTTCATTCATTAGCTTATACTCCTTTTAGATAATCATAGATTTCTAAAGCCGCATAAGCCCCCTCTCCTACTGCAATAGCAACTTGTCTATATTTTGGATTTTTTAAATCGCCAGCAATGAATAATCCACTACCATTGTGATACGTTAATAAATTATGTGTAGTAACGGGTAATAGATAATCATTGAATTTCTCAACATTGTTTAAATATAAAGAATCAATGTAGTTAGTGTTAGGACTTGCTCCAATTGCAGGGAATAAACCTGATACTTCAAGAATTGTATCATCTTTTAATTTGACTGCATTTAAAGCACCGTCTTTACTAATCAACTCTTTTACTTCATTGTAAATAATTTCAATATTTTCTGTTTCTTCAACCATTTTAAGTAAATGAGATTTAGCTCTAATCTTATCTCTAATTAAAAGATAAACTTTGTTAGCAAATTCAGATAGTAATAATGCTGATTCCATTGCACTATCTCCCCCACCAACAACAGCTGTATTCTTACCAGCATAGAAAGCACCGTCACAAGTAGCACAATAACTAATTCCCATGCCTAATAATTCATCATGTTGCTCAAGAATTAAATGATTATGCTCAGTACCTGTTGCTAATAGAACAGCTTTTGCATAATAAATATTTTGAACACTTTCATCATAAGTTTCAGTTATTTCTACTTTATATAAATTATTTTCTTTGCTAATTTTAGTTACATTTTCAAATTCTTTTAATTCTGCTCCGAACTTGGCGCCATCTTCTCTCATTTTGTCTGCTAATTCAGAAGCATTTATGGAAACACTACCTAAGTAATTGTCAATATGTTCTGTTTCGTATAATTGAGAAGCAATTACATTCTTTTCAATAACAAGAACTTTTAAATTAGCTCTAGAAGTGTATAAAGCCGCACTTAATCCGGCAGGCCCACCACCAATAATAATTACATCATATTTATTATCCAATTTGTACTCCTTTTAAATTTCTTCTTTTAGTTATATTATTCTTTTATTTAGCTAAAAGAAGATTAGCTCATAAGAACTAATCTTTCTTTTTAGTTTCGTAAGATACAATAATCATATCTGATTTAGGCCCAATTGTAACTCCATTATAACTCATCTTTTTAATGATTACTGATAAATCTTGATTACGGTACATATGCCTTTTATCTATGTTATGCTCTCTTGCAAGTTCTTGCTCAAACATTTCAAAAGCGGCTGCATTTTTAAATGACAAAGCTTTAGATAGCATTTCCTCATAATCAACTGTTCTAACCTCACCAAATTTAGAAGCATATTTTCTGTTTGTAGTAGAGTATCTTCCTTGACCGTACATAGCAGTACCTGTATTGTGGTCACGATTTGCTCTACTTTGTTCACCTCTGTATGTTGATTTATACAAATCTTGGCGTGAGAAGTAATGTTCTTTATATAAATAATTACTTCTTAATCGTTCTATATTTTTAGGAATTGATAAGAACTCTTTATTTTCAAATTCTTTTAAGTTCTCAGCCATTTCTTTTTCTTTTTTAGCTTCTTCTATTTCTCTTTCTTTAATTCGTCTTTGTCTTTCGATTGATTCTTTAGATGGTTGAGGTGTTGGAATGTCAGCATTTTCTTCTAAGCCTAATGCTTGATTTAACAATCTAATTTCTTTTCTTAATCTAATTCTAGTACCTGGTGTTGGGGCATTTTTTAATTTTTCAATTAAGCTTTCTTTGTTGTTTAGATTATCTAAATATTCCATTCCCTCTGTTTCATTTTCAAAATGTTTACCACCTAATGGGCACTTACCAGGTTGAGCTTTACATACAGTTAAACTTCCTTTAGATGATACATGATAAGCCATTGTTTACTCCTTTTTAGTTGTTCATATCAACCTTTATCCATGAAAAATCTTTCAAGTAATAATCAACTAATTCTAGGTCATAAGGGTCAACAATTTCTCTTAATCTATACCAAGGAATAACTAATTTATATCCGTGGATTTCTACCGAAGCGGAACTTCTTCGTAATGCTCTTATTAACATTTGAACATCAATAGTATTGTCTTTATTTATAACAGTACAGAAAATATTTCTATTGTTAGTTTTTATCTTTTTGTGTCTATCATAATATTTGATAGCTTTATAATTTGACAAATCAAATTTTTGTTGTTTATTTAAAATGTATTTCATATCCCAATTAGTAATAGATTGAATGCCATCTGTAAAGAAGATATTCACAAGATTTTCTTGCCCTCTTATTTCACTATATTCATCTAAAGTAATAGTTTTCTGTTCTTTTGTTACTGGTAATTCATCTTTTTTATAAAATCGAGGGAATAACTCTGAAAATGGTCTTAATTTATCTTTAGGATAACCAAAACCTTTCTCAGTAATTTGTGTTCCATTTTCCATGAACTCTTTAGCTGAAACATACCCATGAATTACTATATGAGTAACTTTATTCAAATCAAAATCAGACTTATATCTATTAAGTGGGTAAACAGATAAATATACATAATAATCAATTGGACGCCATTCATGTACCCATTTCTTAATAAGAATATTCTTACCGAATGAGCTATGATTTGTTTTTAAATCAATACTTTCTTGAGTTTTGCTACAAAAGAAATCGCCCATATCTGATTTTTTAATAGCAGAATCATAGTTATGTCCTTTGTTAATCAATTCTCTTTCATCATCAGTATAATACAAATTATTATCAGCTAAATATTCTCTAAAAGCTAATTCTCCTAATTCACCTACAATAGCATTATTAAATGATTGAGCTTCGCTTGAATTAGTATAATCTTTTCCGTATTGTTGGATTTTATTTCCATGCCTATTTTTCATAAAAGTTGCTTGATTAAAAGCTTTTAATTTCATAATTGGTGTGATTGGTATAATTACTTCATTCATAAGTTAAAAACCCTTTCTATTTTACACTCAGACAGCAGTAGTTTGTTTCTAAGCTGTTTGATTGTTGCTTATGTTAGTTTATATGTGATTTGATTAGCTGTTCGCTAACTGTCTTAAACTGCGTTTTATGTAAAGAAAGGAAAGCAGAATAATCTGCTTCCCTCTTAAATAATTTTTTGAGTTTTAGCATAATTCGCTTCAACTTCATCTTTTTCGTGTTTCCACCATTCTTGATTTTCTTTATACCATTGAATAGTCTGTCTTAATCCCTCTTCAAAGTTAGTATATTTTGGTTTCCAATTCAATTCTTTGTATAATTTAGTGGAATCAATAGCATAACGCAAGTCATGTCCAGCTCTATCAGTAACATGGTCATAGAAGTCACTAGGCATGTGCATTTCTTTAAGGATAAGTTCTAATACTTCTTTGTTGTTCTTTTCTCCATTAGCACCAATTAAGTAAGTTTCGCCAATTTTGCCATCATTAAGGATAGTCCAAACTGCAGAAGAATGGTCGTTTGTGTGAATCCAATCTCTAACATTTTTGCCATTTCCATATAATTTTGGTTTAATTCCACTTAAAATGTTCGTAATTTGTCTAGGAATAAATTTTTCAATGTGTTGGTACGGACCGTAGTTATTAGAACAATTAGAAATTGTAGCTTTAATTCCAAAAGATTTAATCCATGCTCTAACAATTAAATCAGAAGCAGCTTTCGTTGATGAATAAGGCGAACTAGGATTATACTTTGTATCTTCAGTAAATTTTTCCCCCGACAATTCACCATGGCCAGGCAAGTCTTCTCTTAGTGGCAAATCCCCATAAACTTCATCAGTTGAAACATGATGAAAACGTAAGTCATATTTACGAGCAGCTTCTAATAATGTGTATGTGCCCACAAAATTCGTATAGATAAATGGTGATGGGTCATTTAAGGAATTGTCATTATGACTTTCGGCTGCATAATGAACAATAGCATCAGCTTGTGAAGCCAATTTATCTACTAGTTCCTTATCCATAATGTCACCAACAATCAGTTCAACTCTATCCCCGAGAATGGATTTAACATTATTTTGATTTCCCGCATATGTTAATTTATCTAAAATTGTAATATGTACATTAGGGAAGTTGTTATAAACATAATGAACGAAGTTAGAGCCGATAAAACCGGCTCCACCTGTAACTATAATATTCTTATATTTACTCATATTCTTCTCCAATTAAACGAAGTAAGTATTGTCCGTACTCTGTTTTCTTTAGTGGCTGTGCAAGTTCCAAAACTTTTTCACGAGTAATATATCCCTTACGATAAGCAATTTCTTCAAGATTAGCTATTTGCATATTTTGTAGTCGTTGTACTGACTCAATATAAATTGAAGCATCTAACAAACTTTCGTGAGTTCCAGTATCTAGCCAAGCAATTCCACACCCCAACAGTTCAACAGATAATTCCCCTTTGTCTAAATATGCTTTGATAACATCTGTAATTTCTAATTCACCACGAGGCCCTGGTTTTATACCTTTGGCAATTTCAATAACTTTGTTATCGAAAATATATAATCCAGTAATTGCATAATCAGAGCGTGGATTTTCTGGTTTTTCTTCAATGGAAATTACATTCATATTTTCGTCAAATTCGATAACTCCAAATCGTTTTGGGTCTCTTACATTATGTCCAAAAATAATAGAGCCAGTTTCTTTTTGTACTGCCCTTTGTAGCATTTTTGACAATCCTATTCCATGATAAATATTATCTCCTAAAATTAGAGCAACATTATCATCACCAATAAATTCTTCCCCTAAAATAAATGCTTGTGGAAGGCCATCAGGTGATGGTTGTTCTTTATAAGATAAGTTAATTCCAAAGTCTGAGCCATCTTTTAATAATTCCTTAAAACGTGGCAAATCTTTTGGTGTTGAAATAATTAGAATGTCTTTAATTCCTGCTAGCATTAACGTTGATAGCGGATAATAAATCATTGGTTTATCATAGATTGGCATAAGTTGTTTTGAAGCAGCTCTAGTTAATGGGTATAAACGAGTACCAGAACCACCTGCAAGGATAATACCTTTCATAGTTATGCTCCTTTCTTATTGAAAGTTTTTTAATGTTTAAAATATGGAGAGGATGGGATTTGAACCCACGCGCCGAATTAACGACCTAACGGCTTAGCAAACCGTCCTCTTAACCAGACTTGAGTACCTCTCCAAAAAGTTTATAAAATATCATTTTAAATATTCTATCAAAAATAAATTTATTTTGCAACCATTAAGATTGAATTTATTTTATTAACAAAAGTATATAAAGAAGAGTCGTAGTTAACTCCCCTTTATATAATATATATCAAGTAATTTTATTTTTTGATAAATTTAAGAATAAGTTTCTTATGCTTTAAAGCAAATTTGAATAAATAGTATAAAGGACTAATTGGTAAATCAAATTCATTACAAGAAGTTCTGTTTTCTGGGTGGAATTTCTTTTTAAAGTTCAGTAAATGACCATCATTTTCTACTCCACCTAAATTTACATATTTAAGATTAGGATTGATTTCAAATGCTTTCATAATTGAATTGCTCCAAGAATAAGAAGCAGAATTATATGATTTGAATTTATCGTCAAACCCCGCATATAGTAATTCAGCTGTATCACCATAGATTACAGTAAGAGTGCCTGAAACTGGAATATTTTTAACTTGAATATGTTTAAGTTTTTCTAATTCTTGTTTAGCCTTTTCACTGTTTGATTTATTGTATTCTTCATTTAATTTAGCAATTTGTTTTTCCTTATCAATATAAGAAACAGTAATGAATGAATTTGGGTATCTATATAGTAATTGTCTGAAATAATCTTTATTTCTCAATTTAATACCTTGTCTTTTTTCAGTTAATTTAGTCAAAGAATAAAAATCATGTAATAATGTTTCAAAAGGAGCTTCAGTGTCAATAGAATAAACAGAACGTACATTTTTATTTTCAGTTGTTCTTCTTTCTTGCTTCATTCTTTTACTCATTTTGAAATCTTTAATTACAGCATTTAATTTTGGCTGAATAGAGTCAAAAGATTTTTCGGTAACATTTTCTACCCAACCATTATTCTTGAAATCATAACTAATAGATTCATCATTAAATACAGGTGGAACTACTTTTACAAAAATTGCTTTATTTTCTTTAGCAATTTTCTTTAAGCTTTCTGTTACATAGATAAATAACTCTTTATTAGAATAATCAAAAAGCGGGCCGTAAGGAATGTAAATAAAGTTTTTATGAAAAGCTATTTCTCTAATAAGAATTAGAGCAGTTCCTACTACTTTTTCATCTTCATAGAACAAAATTTTTTTATTTTCCCATATAGGGCTTTTTACTGCAGCCCATTCTCTACTTTGAAGTAAAGAATAATTATCAAATTGTTTCACATAAGTATCAAAATCTTCTTCATTATAGTATGAGTAACTATATTTCATTTGTAAGCCTTCTTTCATGTTTATAAAAACACCAAGCTCACCAATTTCCAATCCTTTTGATTGTAATTAGTGAGCTTTTCGTCGGTGGTAGCCAATGGAAATTGCGGGCGAGGGATTCGAACCCCCAATTTAGGGTAATGAGCCCTATGTGATACCTTTTCACTAACCCGTAATAATATACTTGGGTAACAGGAGGAAGAATTACCCAAGAGGAATGAAATGAAAAGAAACGAAAAAAATCAAAAATTTATTAGGAGGTTATTTTTGATAATTTTCAAACGAGTTATGGATAACTCGTTTAATAGGAGTTATTAGTTTTGAACTAATTTAACTTCATAAGAAACTCCTTAAATCAAACTAGGAACTCTCTTCTTTAAAAATCATTGTTATTTACCAATAGTTGTTTAGAAAAGTATTGCTGTTCGTTCCTAAGTTCTAGACTCGTAAATTCGTTTAAAAAATTGGTGACTGTATCTTTTCTTTTATATGTTTTTCCTATATTAAATGAGATAGCTGTCCGAGTCTAAGTAATGACCCGTGTAGGGCTCGAACCTACAACCGCACGCTTAGAAGGCGTGTGCTCTATCCAGTTGAGCTAACGGGCCATCAGAAAGGGAATCATTAAGATTCCAAAAATTTCATCGACAATAAATATTATATCATAATTCTAAGTAAAGTCAATAGAAAAATTTAAAATTTTTAATTTTTCTTAATTAGAATAGTGGGATTTGAACCCACGGTCATAAGGAGTCGTTTGCCTTAGCCTCTTGGCTATACAACGACCTAGTCGTCATAAAGGGAATCGAACCCTTGGTCTACGGTCTCTTATTGCCTTTACCGCTTGGCTATATTCTATAAATTTCCTAGATGGGAATCGAACCCATATTCATATTTAGAACTAACTTCCAACACGTTATTGGATTTAGAACTTAATACGGTGTCACTAGAGGGCACTACCAATATTAACATAGTCGACTATATGCCAAACTAGGAATGGACCATGCTGGGCTCGAACCAGCAACCGTCCGGTTATGAGCCGGGTGCTCTACCGATTAAGCTAATGGTCCCGAAAATAAATAGAAACGGCATTGTAACCCTTTTGCCTTTTCAGAATCGAACCATCGTCACCTTCTAAAACTTCTTTAAGCCAAATAATAAGAAATATTAACAAGTCTTTTGTTGGAATCGAACCAACATTCTGTCTATTTCGGGTAGTTCATATCCACTCTTATGAACTGGTCTTATGATTGCTTTTTACGTAGTGGTGCAAGTACGGATTTGGGGTCTTGTTCTGACCTTGCAAAATTATGGTAACAATAATTTCTTTACAATAGTTATATTATCACAATATCAAGTAATAGTCAATAGGTTTTATTTATTTTTTTGAAAAATATAAATTGATTTAGTTTCAAATGGAACTTCATCTAATTTAAAGTATTTTTGTAAATGTGATAAATAAGTTTCATCTGTTTCATAATAAATAGTTTTGAGCTTTAACACCTTGTTCCAAGGGTTAATAATCCATTTCTTAATACCATTTTCAATGTTATATTGTTCTTTTGACTCACGACTTAATGATTTTAAGCCCCATACAGTATGGAAAATAATTTCATAAGCATTTGTATGATTTGTCAAAATTGAGCCGTCAACAAGTTCATGACAATACTTATCAATGATTGAATTTTTTTGAAGCTCATTAACCCAAATATTCATTTCAGCTTCAGCTTTTTTCGATACAGGTTCAATCTTGAAAGGAGAATCATTATTAGGATTAGCCCAGTCACGAATTATTAGATAACCACCAGGTTTTAAATTATTCATAATCATAGCAATTGTTTCTGTTCGCTCTTGATGGTTTAGATAACTAATGATTTCATGAAATACGCTAGATAGATAAATAACATCAAATTGTATTTCTTTGTTAATCAAATCTTCTTTAGTTACAACATTTACACCCATTTGAGATAATTCTGTTTGAACAGTTTTAGAAATGTCATAAGCATAATATTCAGCACTAGTAGAATCTACATCAGAAATAAATTCAGGTGAAATACCAGAACCAAAATCAAGAATTTTCATTCCTTTTGACAAATAAGGCTCAACAACAGTAAATTTAGATTTAGCTGTCTGATTCATTCGTTGAATATATACATCTTTGTTATTGCTTGTGTAATTCTCCATTGGTTTTACTCCTATCCTAAGCATTTAAGCATTAACTTACTATCTTTAACTTTTCCACTCTTTGTAATCTCTCGTAAATTGTAGTAAGCGTGGAACAATTTATCATAAACTTCTTTTGGAGCAACAAATTCAATAGTTTTTAGTTGTTCTTGTGTTGGATAAAAGTGCAAATCGTTTTCAGTTAGAACTACTCGTTTTACTTCTTCTACTTCAATATTAACTTTTTGGCCCACATCAATTGTTCCAGTAGGATTCCATGGGCATGGTTGGATATTTGATTTCCATACTCGCTTCATAAATTTGCCTCTTTTCTTTTTTGGTAAGTTATATTATACAATAAAAAAGGAGTTTTGGCAACTCCTTTTAGACAAACTTAACTTCCATTTGTGAAGTATCATAATTACCCTTGCGAGCTTCAGCTACAAAACGTTTACCACCACTTGTATCTGTAAGAGTAATACAATGTAAAGATTTAATACTCTTCATTTGTGGAGTGCTGATTTGGAAAGTGTAAACATCATCATTGATTAACTTGACAGTCATTAGATAATCTTCATTAGCTTCAAATTTAGTAATCATCCATTCTAACTCATCATTTGGAATCATTGAGAAATCTTTTCTAGCTACAAAAATTAAATCAACTATTCTATATTCAGGCTCTAATACAATGTCTAAATCTCCAAAGCTTTGTTTACAGACATATCCTTGAGCATAAATATTTTCAATTTCATCACGACTAAATGAAGTTTCAATTTTAATACCAGCTACTTCAAAAATGACTTCTTTTATTTTGTCTTTATTAAAGATACTAAAATCTTGAATTTCATAGTATTTTTTGTTCATCTCGAACCTCTTTTTAAAAATCTTCTTGTAGTTATATTATTCCTTTTTCTATCAACAACTAAGTGATATAAGAAAATAAAAAAGGAGTAAGCCTAATGAATAAAGCAGAGATTAACTCTAATTTAGAGAAGTTAGAAAATAACCAAGCTAAATTAGATAAACAAGCAGAAAGTATGATTGCATTAAGAGAAAAACTAATTTTCTTCATGAAAGCTAATAATCTTAAAAAGTTAGTTATTGACGATTTAGTTATTGACTTAGAAGATGAGGTGGAATAATGGCAAAATATCATATTGGAAAAGACGGGACACCAAAGAGATGTAGAGCTACTAAAGCATGTCCTTACGGAGCAATTTCTGACCACTTCAATACAGTTGATGAAGGTATGGCGATTGCTGATGATTTAAACGAACAATTACAAAGTGCTCAATCATTTGGTATTGCAAGAAGCGGTAACTGGATTCAAGTTGATAAAGAAACAGAATTAGCAGTTGTTAAACTTAATAACTTGCGTATTGTTATGAAGCGTTTAGATAATATTAAAGAAAACGCTAGAAATCAAATCCTTAACTCTATGAAAGAGTTAAATGTTAAATCTATCAAAGATGAAGTTGGAAGTATCTCATTTATTGAGGGCAAACCTACTCTTGCTGTTGATACAGAAAAATTAAAAGAAAGCGGTCTTTATGAACAATATTCAAAAGAAGTAAATGTGAGAGAGCATACTTCATTAGATGTTGAAAAAGACGCTAGAGCTATTCGTTTTGAGGAACGTATGGTTATGCCATCAGGTGAATCAATTAACTTCAATTTAAGTGTTGATGAAGATGGTAATGCTCAAATCAATGATGAAACTAGAGAAGCCTTACGCCAATTAAAACAATTTGAAGATACACTAAAACAAACTAAAGAATTAGAGAAACAAATGCGTGCTGAAATTATGGAAAACATGAAAGAAGCTGGTGTTGATGAAATTAAAGTTGGTACTGCAACACTTTCATATGTGCCAGAATATACTAAAAACATTGTAGATACAAAAGCTCTTAAAGATGCTGGTAGATATGATGAGTTCTCTAAATTCAATGATAGAAGCGATAGTATTCGTTTAACAATTAGGACTTAAAAAAGAGAGTGAAAATCACTCTCTTTTATTTTTTATCCAATTCAGCATTTAGTCGTTTCATATACTCTTTAACACTAGGATAAATCTTTTTGTTTTCAGCATAAGTAAATTCTTCTATATAAGGTCTTTTCTTATAATCTTTTGGAATAGAAATATAAAAAGTAAAACTTAAGCTCTTATAGTAAATTTTATATTCATCATTTACAATTTTAATCATAGCAAAATTGTATTTGTCAAGCCAAATAACTTTTTCATCTTGATTAAGTGAAATAAGCTTTTGACTGATTTTATCAAACTCTAAGATAAGAGGATGAGTTACAAATGAAAGCATATTTTTATTTTTAAAAGCAGAATCAATTAGTAATTCTTCTAAGTTGTTGTTCATTGCTTCTGTTAGCTCTTTTACTACTCTATTGGGCAATCTTTTGTATTCGCTATTATAAATAATCATGTTACAAAGATTTGAATTTTGTAATCCACTATAACTCCATTTATTGATTTTCTTTTTGTAGTGGATTCTCGTTTCTCCAGTATTAGCTCTATAAAAGAAACTACCCCAATCAAATGGAACTTCAATTTCTGAATAACTTGTAATTATAGAACTTGGTAAGGAAAGCTTTTCCCAAAATTTTGCTAATGTTTCAGTTAAATATTTTTCTTGTTTCATAAATCTGCTCTTTCTTCTTCCCATTCTTCTTTATAATCAACTAGCTTAGAGACTGTAACAATTTCAATTTTAAAATCGTCTTCTTTGTGTTTTAAAGAGATTAAACCATCAGTAATAAGAATAGTATAATCTTTTAATTGCTTCAATTCTTCAATAGAATTAACTCTAGGAATTTCCCTATTATGTTTCCATGAGTCATGACTCCACAATTGATAATATAAATTCTTAAAGAAATGGCTACTCAATCTCTCATAAGTTTCTGAATTTAACAAATAATCTTCATCATAGCAATTCATTGTATACTCTTTATTTGCTTTAGAAAGTTCTATAATCTTGTTAATAACTTTTCTATCATTACCAGTGTATTCTGAGCAATGTACATCTTCATAATGGCCTAACTCATTATAAAAGCTCCAAAAATATCTTGATTTATGAGTAATGCTATCAATAACAGAAACTTCTTCAATGATTGAATGATTGTTTTTTGAGAAGCAAACTCCTAATCTAAAGTTTTCTAATTTGAATTTTTCTTTTATTTTTGTTAGCCATTCTTTTGTTATCTTTTCTTGATTGAATAGCAATTCTAAAGCTTCATTGTAATAGATTTGAAGAAGTTCTTGCCTAGTTAATTCTTTTGCAGTCATGTATTTAATAATCACCTTTCGCTTTATATTGCTATTATATAATATTTTTAGAGAGTTGTCAAATAAGAACAGAATTAAAATTTTTTCGGTTGGAATAATTCCTCAAACTGATTTTAAATGTCGTTATATCGTCACTAGTGAAACGCTAAAACAGTTAAAACTGATTTTCGATAAATGTATCGACTTTACAGAAAAACAGCTTAGAGTCGCTTAAACTCGATTAAAATAAAAAGAAAAGAGCTATTTCATATAGCTCTTTTTTCTTTTAGTCTTTTTTGTTGTTTTTCTTGAAGTATAAACCAAGTCCAGCAAGGAAGGCAAGGATAACAGCCCCAATAACAATATAAATTGATTCATTAGAAGTGTTAGTTACCGGCAATGTGTTTTTAGATTTGTTAGGAGTTGTTGTATTTGCTGTAGCATTTGTTCCATACAATACTTCATCAATAGCACGGTTGTAATCTTCAAGCTCTCTTTGTCGTTGTTCTTCACGAGTTTGTTCTTCTTTTTGTCGTTGTTCTTCACGAGCTTTTTCTTGTTTCAATGCTTCTAATTGAGCAACCGCTTCTTCGTGTTTTGCTTTAAGTTCAGCAATTTTAGCACGTTCTTTATCAGCAGCTTCTTTAGCTTTCAAGTAAATTGCTTCTTTTGCTTTTTGAACTTTTACTTTTTCTTCAAGTGTTTTTTCTTGTTCTTTAAGTTGTTTTTCAAGTTCTTTAATTGAATTTGTTAAATCTTCAATTTCTTTATTATTGTCAGCAATTTCTTTTTGAGTAGAAGTAACATTTGCTTTGTTATCTTTTAATTTAGCATTAAGTGTTTCTAATTGATTTTCAATACGTTTCACTTCTGATTTTGCTCTTTCTACATCAGCACTTACTTTGTCATATTCAGCTTTAGCATTGTTGTAGACTTTTGTAGCATTTTCTAAATTAGTTTCTGCTTGTGGAAGAGCAGTATTTAATTCTTTAATCTTAGTTTGAACAGTAGCAAGAGTATTTTTCTTGTTTGTTAATTGATTAGATAAATCATTATGTTTAGAAACTGCATTATCGTAAGCTTCTTGAGCTTTTGGTGTAAGAGTTTCAACCGACTCTAAACGTTTCAATTCATTTGTTGAATCTTCAAGTTTTTGAGTTGTAGATTTAACATTCTTAGTAGCTTGAGCCAATTCAGCTTTGTTTGTTTCGATTTGTTTTTCAAGAGTAGTTACACGAGCGTTAGCTGCATTGAAATCTGTTGTTGGAATGTCATATTCTTTAGTTTGTAACTTTTCATCTTGGCTCTTAAAGTTTGTTTCAAGAGCACCAATAGTCACATAACTACCATCTTTTACAATGAATGTATTTAATTCTGTTTTCTTGTAATTCCATCGCAAGCCAGATTGAATAAGAGCATGTCCCCAATCACTCAATTCATCATCATACATCCAACGAACCATACTATTGAACATTGCAGCTTTTAATTCACCCATTGTTGACATATCTGTTTCAACAGAATAATCAAGTGTTTCTGTACGAAGTGGTCTAATTGAAGTTGATTTATAACCAGCTTTAGCAAGATTTGCTCCAACAGATACTTCACTCTTCAAATGGTCCATTTTAGCTGCATCCCATACAGTTGGATTTTGAGTTCCAGCAAAGTCACGGACAGCTTTTTTGTATGTTTCACCAATAAGTTTAGACATATTAACTGACTCTTCACTTACACGAACCATAGTTGGAGAAAATGTTCCGAATTTAGTTCGTACATCTTCAATAAATTGAGCCATACGGATATTCAATTCTTTTAATTGTTCAGTTGTAAGATTAGATGGGTCAACAGAACGTGTATCACTTTCTTTCAATAATTCCATAGCATCTTTGACTTTTTGTGAATCTAAGATTTCTTTTGAAATTTTAACCAAAGCGTCATTGTTCTCTTTTGAATCGTTTTGTTTATAAGCTTTAAGAGCAGAAACATAAGCATCAGTCATTGGAATTTCCAAATTATCAGCCAAGGCTTTCTTAGCAGAATCCAAATCAGTAGCTAATTTTTCTTTTTCAACAGTTTTTGCTTTTTCTGTTGCGATTGCATTATTTTTGTTTGTTGTATCTTGTGCTACGATTGTTTTTTGTGAAGCAATATTGTCAGCACGAGTTTGGTCAGCTTTTTTAGCATTATCTAAAGCGTTTTTTGTATCTGTTACATTTTTGTTAGCATCTGCTTTAGCTAAAGTCAAATCATTGATTTCATTAGTTAAAGTAGCTTCTTTTTCTTGATTTGTGTTTAAATCTTGTTTGATAGAATCTACTTTATCCTGAGCATTTTTCTTAGCAGAAGTAGCATCATTTAAAGCATCAACTTGTGGTTGGATTTTAGCTTCTTCATCTGTTTGGTGTTTTTTAGCAGAAGCTAAATCTTTTTCTGTATCAGAGATTTGTTTTTCTGTATCTGTTACATCTTTCTTAGCATCTTCTAGTTTTTTATCTAACTCAGGAGCTTTAGCTTTATCTTGTGCTAATTTTGTTTCAGCATCAGTCTTGTCTTGTTTAGTTTTATTTACTGCATCTTGAGCTTCTTTTGCTTCTTTAGTTGCATTATCATAATCAGATTTAGTTTGAGCTTCTTTTTCAAAAGTATCTTTTGCAGAAGTTTCAGCATTAGTAACAGCTTTTGCAGTTTCATCAACAGTTTTTTCTGCCTTCTCAATTGGAGTAAGATTTTCTGTTGTTGTAGTAGTAGCTTCTGTTGTTTCAGCAGGTTGTTCTGCTTTAGCAGTTGTAGTAGTAACTGTATCAGTTGTAGTTGTGGCTACAATTTCAGTAGGGGGAGTAGTTGGTTTAACTTCCTCTGCGAATGCAGTTGTTCCAGTAGTTGAGGCCAGAATAGCAGCTCCGGCAATAATAGTTTGTTTTTTCATATATTAGATTTACCTTTCTTTTTCTGTAATTTTCGTAATTTTTCTAATAATTTATTTTCATCATAACATACAAATTATTTTTTGTCAACAAAAAAGTAAAAACTTTTTTAAAAATTTTCACTTTTTCTTTATTTCAGTCAAAAAATGATTTTATTATTCTTTAGCTAAGTGTGTTTCGTATTTATCCCCTGGGGCGATTTTATAAGTTTTAGCAGTGCACCCAGAAAGAAGTAATACAAGTAACACAACGGGTATAAGTTTTTTCATTATAAATCAATCTTCCTTATTTTCAGAATTTGAATTTTTGATTTTATCAGCGCTCTTATTCAAGAAGTCAGCAAATTTATTCAATCCTTTATTAAGGAATGTTTGACTTTTTGCTGAAGCAATAGCGAAACCTGTTACAAAAGTATTTTTTGTATTATTGATAGTATCTTGAGTTTTTTCTGAGTGGTAAAATTCATCAAAAGCAGAAATAGCTTTATAGATTTTATCAGCTGTTTTGTTTGATACTTTATCAGCGCCTTCTAGCATTTTCTTATAATCTTCTTCTGAAATTTGAAGCAATTTAAGAGCAGTTTCAAGAGATAGATTATGTTTTTCTACAAATGATTTGATTTTATCTTTCAATGAAGCATTATCAGTAGTTCCAAAGTATTGATTTTCAAAATCAAGGATTTCTTCTTCTGTATATTCATTAGCGAAAAGTTTTTCATTAAGTTCTTGAGCAGTTTCAATAGTAATAAAATCTTCTTTTGCTAAGATTTTATCCAAGTTTTGATTTTCTTTAAGAGATTCTTCCAAAGCTTTCTTAACGATAGGCAATTCTTTTTGAGTGTCAATAAAGTTTAGGAAGTTATCATAAGTTTTCATTTCTTTATCTTCTGTAAATGTTTCTTCAGTCATTTGTTCTTGTTCCTTTTGTTCTTCTTGAGTAGTTTTTTGAATGCTATTAGATTCATTTGCTTGAATATCTTTACGAAAATCCTTGAATGAAGCATTTGCTTCGATAATATTTTTTAAATAATCTCTAACTTCATGAGCAATTTTCCCAGTGCTTTTTCCTTGTATAGAAGAATATACAGCAGAAATAGAGCAATTCAAATCCTCTGCAATTCTTTTAGATGTTAAATGTTGATACTTACGAGCTTTATCAAATAATTGCATTAGATTAAACTCATGAGTAGTATCGAAAATTTCTTGGCGCGCTTCTAAATCTTTTTCTAACAAAAACTCGATAAGGTAATTTTTAATGTCAAATCCATATTTTGAATTTTTGGCTTTAATTGCATATCGAGCAACACCCTCTGGAATTGATAGATTCCGTTCCAGGGTCGCATGAGTAAGCCCAAATTTGTTTTTTGCTAAATCAAAAAGCTCTGTTAATGTGAGATTATTCAAATAATCAATATTATAAATTGTTGTCATAGTAGTTTCTTCTTTCTTCTGTTCTTCTTGAGTAGATTTGTGAATTTCTGAAAAGATGTCATATTCCTCTTTTTCCTCTTTAGCATCCAAAAAATCAAGCAAATATTCTCTTAGGGTTTGACTGTATTTAGAATATTGAGGGTCTTTCTCAGCTAATGAGGGAAGTATAGAATTAAAAGGAACTTTTGTAGCTTCTGAGAGTTCTTTCAGACTAATGCCATATATTCCTCTTACGAAACTCCAAAGCTCAGAAGTGGTTAAATTATGAATCTCTGGAATTGAAAGAGTATTCAAATAATCAAAAGTATAATTCATAATTTCTTCTTTCTTATCATAGTCTTTACGACCATCACGAATTTCTGAAAAGATGTCATATTCATCAATAATATTTTCTAAATATTCTTTGATTTTATAAGCTGTTTGTCCTTTTCGCTTGCCATGTATATTATCAGCAATAGTACTTGTGTGGCAATCTAAGTCTTTTGCAATCTTACTGATTGTTACTTTTTCATATTTATTAGCCTCTTCAAAAAGCATCTCTAAGTTAAAGTCTTTAGGAAGTTCAGCGCCAAGTAACTTCCCTTGTTCAATAATATTTTCTAAATATTGTTTAATTTTGTAATATGTTTTAGTTTTACTCTTCCCAGTTTTACATAGCGATACAGTACCAACAGAACATTTTAAATCTTTTGCAATGCTTACATTTGTTACTAATTGGTATTTATTAGCTTCTAAAAATAGTTCTTCTAAATTTGGCTCTGTATCATTAGTAATGAGATTGTTTTCAGATTTTAGAAAATCTATGAGATATTTTCTAATTTTTTTATCATATTTTGAAGAATTGGTTTTAACTGCAAAGCGTACAGAATCTTTTGGCATTTTCAATTTTCTTTCCATGAACGCTGCATTAAAATCAGTACGCTTTTTTGCTAAACTCCAAAGTTTGTCTTTGGAAATACTCTTTAAATAATCAATACTATAAATTGTTTGCATGAGTTCTTCTTTCTATTCTTTATTTTCAGTATTATCCGTTTCCGAATTGTTGTCTGCGTTAGACATGATAATACTTGCACCAACATACATTATAAGTGCTAATCCAGGGTAAAAGCATCCGAATACGAAATAGCCTAAACGTAATAATGTTGGGTCAACGTTGCTATATTCAGCAATACCACCCAATACGCCATCAAGTTTTTTGTTAGTTTTTGATTTCTTCATGATTCAAAAACCTCCTTATATTATATTATATGTTAGTTCATATCACTTTTGTTTTTGTGTCTTTCAACAAGCAAGTCAGATTGCCTTTGATTTTTACAATCGGGACAGCTTGCATGGGTTTGTTTTTTAATTGATTGAGCAATTGAGCGAGCATTTCGTTTGACTACTTTGCCACATTCACATTCACAATCATAAAGGAAATAACCATATTTATCTTTCTCTTTTGTTTTGCCAATCACCTTCAACTTTCCAATAATAATACCAGTAAAATCTGAAATTTTTCTCACATTCTAATACCTAAAACAATACGACTGTTTTATATTCTTTCCCAGTTGCTTCAAAGTAAGTTCGACCTGTTTCATCATCATAATATTCTGTACTTGGGTCAATAGGAACTCGTAAAGTTCCAAACTCAGTTTCAGCGACAAAGGTTTCCAAATTGTTTTCTTGAGTCCATTCTCCGAACTCGATTTCATCATCACTCCATTTAATAATCATACCACGTGTTGTCATATTATTTTTCCTTTCTTAAATAATCTTTTTAATTCTAAATAGATTATATAATAAGATAAAGCAAAAGTCAATAAAAAAGTACAACTCATACTAGACAAGTTGTACTTTTGTTTTTTATTTAATTGCTTTTGCTAATTTATCAGGTTGGAAGCCTGACCAAGTGGCTGTATCAGTAACAACAAATGGCAATGACATCTTCTCAACATTATACTTTTCTTTTAAAGCAATTTGTTTGTCAAAGTCATTAGTTAAATCTTCATAAACGAAGCTTGCGTGTTTTGAATCAAGAAATTTTTTAGTAAATTCACATTGTTTACAATTTTGTTTTCCATATACAGTGATAGACATATTTTTATTTTACTCCTTTACTTTTAGATTAAAATAAGAGTACTAGAAAAGTACTCTTATAGATTAGGCCCTAATGTGAGCTTCGATAATTAAATCTTCGCCATCTTGGTAGAAATGTAAATGAGATGGTGTATCTTCATTATCATAAACCAAAATAGAATCAACGTTATCATAAGAACCAGATTCAGTAATAAATTCAAATTCAGAAATGTAGCCTTCTACGATAGCTTCTTCTACTGCTTTGTATAAAGAATCTACATCATAAGATTCGATTTCTTTACGAGTAATAGAATGTTCTGATTTGCTCTCTACTGAGAATCGGTAACCAATAATAGTTTCTTTTTCTGACTCTGCTTCTTCAAATTTCTCTTTAAGATATTTAGCAGTAGTTACAGCAACAACACCACCTAATACGGTAGCTAAAATTAAACCTTTTTTAAACATGATTATATAACCTCTTTTTATAGATTTGATAAGAAATATCAATCCTTATAGTTATATTATTCCAAAAAAAGAGCGAACTTTAACAGTTCACTCATTTTTATTTTAAATTTTGAATAGCTTTTTGAATCACATAATCATCTGTCATTGTTTTATCAGTAGTTTTGATTTCAATAGCTTTATTTTCAATCAAGTCTAAAGTTGTTAGAGCTTCTTCCAATAAATTTCCAAATGATAGTTCAATTATATCTTCATTATCTTTTAAAATTTTGTCTAGTTTTTCTATATCTAATCGTGCTTTTGTAGAAAAATTTAAGTCAATATCATCTAATTCTTTTAGAACAGATAATACTTCTTTTTTTCTTTTTGTGAATGCTTTATTATTTTGCTTATCTTCCTTGATTGTATTTCGTTGAGAAAATAGTGCTGAGAAAAATTCAAACATTATAAATACCTCTCTTGAATAAGTTTAATATATTTAAGCTCTCTTGAAATGCTCTCATAGATTTTTTTAGCAAATTCCAAGCAAATTTTTGTTTCAGCTTGATAAGCAGTAATATTTGTTTCTAAAGAGTCACGACTTCTTAGCAATACCAATGATGGTAGTTGTTTATAGAACAGATTTTCATAATCGAAAACAGAGTTTTCTTTTTCTGTATTTAAGACAAATTCAGTTAATTGAATAATACCTTTGTTAGGTAATTGTGTTGATTTATATTTTTGGTATTCGTCAATTTCTTTACCAAGATGATTTTCTTCAATATAGAAGTTACTTAAATCTTCTTTTAGTTTTAAAGTTTCTTCGATTGAAGAGTTAATTTGAAATGGATTTTTAATAGTTATTTCTTTATTGTCATTATTGAAGTAAATTTCGATAGGGAAGAAAGCCCCATTATTGTTAATGTAATCTTCAATCATGAAATTAAAATAACTATCATTTACTTCCACCATTGATTTAATCAAATCAAAAGAATTAAAACATTTAAAATGATTAGTATAGATTAGCGGTTTTTCATAATCTTCCAATTCATCATTAGCCATAGCTTCGTAAATTAAAGTTTGGTTTCCATTAGGCAGTAAATCTAAAATAGACGAGTCAATGTCAAGAACTGAGTAATTGATAGTATCTTCTTCTACAATTACTGCAGCCTCTTCATTATCATTGTTAATCAAATCATAGAAAATAGAAGTTGTTAATTGGGGACCGAAGATTGCCTTCAAATCTTTCATCTGATAAAGATGGTTATTCCAATAAAAAACAAAGTACTTCTTATTTTCAAGATTTAAAGGCAATACATCATTCATTCCCATTTTTATTTAACTCCTCCAACAATTTTTAAATGATTGTTAATTTTATTTGTTGCTTCTTCCAAAGCCTTAGATTGTTCATCAAATGCCTTGACTGCTTCATTACGAACAACAGATAGTTTTTCATGAGTTTCTTGCATTTTACGAGCAGCATCAATAATTACTTGTGTATCAATAGTTGTTTCCATAGCAGATTTTGAAATGTCTTCGGCGTTCTTTTGAACCATATCTACAGCAAGAGAAATTTGTTTGTTGATAACTTCACGAACAGCTTTTGTTTGTTCAATAGCTTTACGAGTACGTAGTGCTCCAAGAATTGTTGTTAAGTTAGTTTTGTAAATAGGTAATCCGTTTTGAATTGTATCACGAATATTATTGATTACCAATTCATTATCAGATTGCAATTGGCTAATTGATGGGTATTGAATAAACGCAAGATAGAATTGTAAGTTACGCATATCTTGAGTCTTTTTGCGTAGTCGTGTTTGATAATTTACAAGAGAAGTTGTTTGTGTAGTCAAACTCATCTTATTAGAAGTGTTATCATTTTCAATAGATTTATTTGTTTCATCAATTGTATGGCCCAATTCAAGGACTTTTGCTTCTCCAGCTGCAATATAAGCATTCAATTCTTCAAATGTTTGTTTTGCTTGTTCTTTAAGAGCTTCATAAGTACGATTGTCATTTTGCAATTCAGCAACAGATAATTCTAAGCTTTCTGCAATTGTATCTACTTGACTATCCAATGAGCTATAATGATTTTTCAGACGATACAAATGTCGGCGAGCAAAACCAAAAATATCTTTAAATAATGCTTTGCTAGGGTCAGCTTTGTTAATATCTTTAGGTGAGATACTGTTAACTTTCTCGAGCAATGTGTCTAGGTCTAACCCTAAGTTGGAAATATCTTTACCTCTAACATTTGAAAGCACATTGTTAGCATTAACGTTTACTTTATCATAAACATCTTGTCCAAAATTATCCAATGATGAGTAATTATTTTCATCAAGGTCTTTCATAATTTGAACAGCTTTAACACGGTCTTGTTCTTTAAGTGCAGCTAATGAATAATCAAGCTCTTCTACGTTTGTATTTTGCATTTGAGTTGCTAATACTTCTTTAGCAAGTTCCGTATTCGATGCTAATGTTTCTTTTTCTTTACTATTCATAGTAGTCCTACTTTCTTTTTTATATTTGTGTCTATTATATTATATAATTCGAGTAATGTCAATAAAAATGTTAAAATATTTTTCTTAAAACTGATTTTGAGGGTTGTTATATCGTCATTACTGATACAGTAAAATCCTAAAATCGTAAATTCGATAAATGTATCGAATTTATAGAAAAACAGCTTAAAATCGCTTAAAATAAGAAATGCTAATTAAAGCATTTCCTATTTGTTGTTTAAATAAGCTTGATAAGTTTGTTCCATGAGCATAGCAATAGTCATTGGACCAACTCCACCAGGTACAGGTGTAATATATGAAGTTTTAGGAGCTACATTTTCAAAATCTACATCACCACAAATTTTAGAAACAAAGCCATCATAAACACGATTGATTGAAACATCAACAACAACAGCTCCTTTCTTAATATAATCTTCCTTGATGAAATTAGGTGTGCCCACTCCAGTAACAATAATGTCAGCACTTCTACATTCTTTTTTAATATTTAAGCTCTTACTATGAAGTACAGTGACAGTTGCATTTTTGTTTAACATCAATGAAGCAAGTGGTTTTCCAACAATCATGCTTCTGTTGATAATTTTTACTTTCTTTCCAGTAACATCAATATTGTAAGCTTCTAATAATCGCATAATTCCATAAGCAGTACATGGCTTCATACAATCTTTACCAGCAAGAGTTAATCCAGCATTTTGAGTATGGAAACCGTCAACATCAAGTCGAGGACTAATAGAATTTAAAACTTTATGTTCATCAATATGGTCAGGTAAAGGTAATTGTACGATAAGACCATCTGTTAAATACAAACGTTCATTATAAGCTCCAATAAATTTAATTAAATCATCTTCCGCTACTGTTTTAGGAATATTGATAACACTCACATCAATTCCCACTTCTTCAGCAGCTTTAATTTTATTACGAACATAAATCTGACTAGGGCCAGACTTTTCTGAATCAACCATAATAACAGTCAAAATAGGTTTGTGTGATTCGTTCTTAATTTTTTCTTTTAATTCTTCTCTAATTTGTTTAGCAACTGCTTTTCCGTCTAGTAAAATCATATAGTACTCCTTTTTGTTAAAACTAAAAAAGCTTCTTGTTAAAAAAAGCTTTTTTAATAAAATTTGTTATATAGTGTAGCCCAAAGACTTCCAATTACAATTCGGTCAATTCGATTAACATTAGGAAAGTTAATTCGTACAAATTCATCACGTTTATTTTTCAAATTCATATAAGTAAGACTCAATTGTCGATTTTTAGATTCTTTTGCTAATTGAGTTCTCACTGCAGTCATAAGTTCATACAATTCTTTTTGTTTTTCTTCTGACAAATTAAGTAATTGTGTTTGGATTTCTTGCTTCATTTTTTATCTTCCTTTTCTTCATTGTTTTTATAGTTATATTATACAACAAAGAAAGAAGCTTGTCAATAGGTAAATTATTTTTTAAGTTTCTTTTTTGTCAGACTGACCACTTGTTGCATTTTGATTAACTGTTACAGAAGAAAAATCTTGTAAATCAAAGTAAGCAATTTGGTCGTTATCTTCACATTGTTTTCTTGCTTCTTTAGCATCCATAGTATTTATAGATACATCAAGATAAATTTTACCTGTAGCTGGGTCGTGCCATGTTCCTACATAATGATTTTCTTTGCTGAGTAAGTCTTTGTTTTGCTCACAATACTCATCATAGGTACTCAATGTTAAATCATCAACAGAATTAAATTCAACTGAGCGCTCTGGATAAGGTGAATAACAGAAACCAACTTGTGGAGAAGTTTTTACATAAGGATTGTAAGTGCTTCCACCATCTGGTTCAGAAGTTGTGCTTAATACATTATCAACAGTATCAACGTAAACTTGAGAGCCTTTCATATTTAGATTTAATTGTGCTCTATCTGTCCTAACAATGTCATACATAGGGTCAGACGGAGTATCTGTCGCATTAAGATTTTCAGTTAGTGCTTCGAAATGATTTTGATGGTCTGCATATTCTTGAGCTTTTTTAACAGAATCAAAGTGAACATCATTACCACCTATAGGGCATTTGCCAGGTTGAGCATGACACACTGCAGGTATTCCATTTTTTGAAATGTGGTATTTTTTACTCATTTATCTATCCTATCCTTTATTGTTTTATTTAAGAAGTTATATCAAACCGGTAGGATAAAAAATAAAAGAACTAAAATTTAGTTCTTTTATTTAGGCTATTAAAAGATTTTTCTATCTTTTAGAATTTCTACAATTTTTTCAATATCCAAGTCTGTAAGAATATTGTTTTTGTAGTCTTTAGTATCTTTTAATTCTTTGATGATAGTATCTTCGTTATAATGTTTACCCATTTTAGCAATAGATTGTGCCATAGAAACATATTTAAGTACTTTATCATCAAGATTTGGTTTTGCAAAATCGAAATTCATATTTAGTAAACTCCTTTTATTTATTTATTTTTTAATTTCTTTTTTAAGTCAATTGGCTCTTTTATTTTTAAATAGACAAAGTAAGCAATGATTAAATAAATCAAGCCAAAAATAATCATTGAAGATAGACTGCCTAAGTTAAAAACAAACACACCATAAATAATTGAAATAGCTACAAAGATAGTAATTAAGGTATAGATAGCTATACTAAGTTCTTTTCGTCTATCTTTAGCATATTCTTCAAAATCTAGCTCATTATCTTCACATTTAGAACTTGCTAATAAGATAATGTTATTTTCATCAAGCCAAGAATAACCATTCTCATAATCTTCTTGAGTTAAATTATTGATAATAGCTCTATTTTCTTCAATTTCATCAAAGTTGACAATTTCAAAGACTTCATTGTGAACCATTTCAAAAACTCTATTATCTTCATACAAGCCAGATTTATAATCGTTTTGTAAATCAAGAATACAATTGTAATCCCAATTTAAGAGAGCAGTAAGAGTCGGCATTGATTTAGTTAAGTTAATACCTGACTTCATATCTTCTACATAAATATAAAAGTTAACTGACTCTTTATTTAGTATTTCTTCATAGAATAAGTCAAGATTAAATGCCAAGTTGTTCTAGCTCCTTTTTCATTTTCCATAATCCAATCAATAGAGTAATTAAACTACCAGAATTAAGTAAAATACTACTAATTCCAAATGGCAATGTAATTGTAAAGTAAGATAGGATTGTAGTCAAAATATTAACTGATGATAGTCCAATTGAACTATAAAAGTAATATTTTACAACTGAAGAAAGCTTCCTAATAAATTTCTTAATAATCACATATAAGATAAATAAGAATATAAGTGAAATAAGAATTGATAGAACTTTAGGATTGCCTGTTATATAAGTAAAAACATTTTGGATAAAATGTTGAAAATCAAACTCTTGTAGCATAAGTTTAGCTCCTTGTAATTTTTAAATTAAATATCTTTTAGCATATCAGGTGTTAAATTATAAATTGAGTCTTTGCGTTCAACAATAATTTTATAATGGCTATTATCTTTCAATTTCATAATATTAGCAAGTAATTCTTTATTAGGATTGATAGCAATAGGATTTCCAACTTTAGATAACATTAAAGTATCTCCGTTTGTATCTCCATAAGCAAAACTATTTTCTAAATCAATATTATACTCTTCAACAAGTTCATTGATTTTCTTATTCTTAGCTCTTGAAGTCCACATTGGTTTAATTTTTCCAGTAAATAAGTCTTTCTTAAATTCATAACCAGAGCCAATCGCTAAATCAGCATTATATTTTTCACCCATGCGTGATACAATAAAATCAGGTGAACCTGAAATAAAGATAACCATATGTCCTTGCTCTTTGTGTTTATTGATTTTATCACGAGTGTAAGTATAAACTTTATCAGAGCTTAATTTCATTACTTGGTCAGTAACAAAATCAATTTGGGCTTTAGTTAGACCTTTAATCGTTGTTGAGAAGTTTTCAGTAAGTGCTTCTAAATAATCTTCATAACTAACTTGGCGATTTTTCCAAGCAGTTAGTGGTTCTTTAACTTGTTTAATATATTCTTCTTGTGGAATAATTTCATATTTCAGCAATTTCTTATAAAGCTCTGTTACTAATGAGTCTCTATAAATTGTTCCGTCAATGTCAAAAAAGGCTGCAATTTGTTTCTTCATTTTATTCTCTTTTCTATTTAAGTTTAAGCTGTTTTAAGCTGTTTTACTGTAAAGTCGATGAATGTATCGAAAGTTCATTTTTACAGCTTTAGCATTGCTTGTATGACGATATAACAACCCTCAAACTGATTTAGCGGTCTTTGTCAAGTCCTTTTTCTAAGCTTTTTCTGATGAATCTAAGTTCGTCAGCAAAGTTTCGTTTGATTTGATTAAGGAAAGCCGCATTTTCTTTTTCAGTTGTTTGTTGAAGTAATTTATTGATAAGATTACTTGTTATTCTAATGCTGTCTAAATATGATTTCAGATTTAATTGACAATCTTCTTCATTAAGAATAAGTTCATAATCTGCTCCATATAGTTCATTCTGATAATCAACAAGAGCTTCAAAAGCGTCATTGATTTCCGTTTGTTTAAGCATTTTTTGTTCTACAAGTTTAGCTACGAATAACGTACTTATAATTTCGATTAGTAATAGATTTTCGTCCATTATTACCTCTTTCTATAAGGTTATTTAATCCATTATACAATACTTTTCTTAAATAGTCAAATAAAAAAGAAAAGAGCACTTATATAAGTACTCTTAATCAATGTCTTTCAAATAAATAATTCTTTCTTTGTAATTAGGGAAGCGGTAGTATTTTTGGAAATAGTATCTAACAATCTTATTAAGGATTGTATTTACTTTTAAGTAAGTATCTTTTGTAAGAATACTACCGAATAATTGGAAAGCATAGATAAAATCTTCAAATACTAACAATGATTTAATTTCATCTTTTATGAAACGCTCAATCTTACCGAAATTATTTCTAAAAGTTTGGTCAAATCTAACAAAATTATCTTTGACTCTATCTTCTTCAGGTAATGCTTCTAATAAGATTTGAATTTCATCTAAGAAATTCTTTGAGCAATTATAGTTATTTACAGAATTTTGAGAGAAACTGTAAACTTCCATTTCATCATGAATTGCTCTAAGAGTTAATTCTTTTGCTTTCATATTTTCTTTATTATGGAAGTATCTTGTATTAACTACTCTTACCCAAGGATAATCTTTTGCGTATTGTTCAAATTCTTGTTTTAATAGAGCTTCAAATTCTTCATAAGTAAATAAAGCATTAGGGAACTCATCATTATCCAATTGCTCTTTAAACCAAGTTAATGTATCATTATCACTTTTCTTAATATTACAATCAGAACAAGATAGCAAAACATTTCCATAAGTTAAAATGTTACATTTTGAAGCAGGGTGAATATGGTCCCAATTCAAATCTTTACTTCCATATTTCTTACCATTTTTTAAATTGATAAGTGTATCACCACAATAAGCACATTTTCCTTGAGTTAAGAAAATTGCATAACGGCAAATATCCTTTCTTTCAGCCGTATCCATATTACGCTCAATACAAGCTGAAAAATGTCTTGATGGCGAATATGCCGGGGTATATAAATGTGGATAATCGTCCGTAGATTTTGAAGTAACTACATATTTAGCCTTTTGTTCCTCAGTTAATTTTTGAAATAAATTATAATTCATTTTATCAAATTCTTTCTATGTAAAGTCTTTATATTATATATTATTCTACTTTCTGAGCTAAACTAAGAAAAAAGCACAATTTCTTGTGCTTTTTCTGAAATTTTATTTATTTTTATCTGTTGCTAATGCACTAAGCATTTGAGTTCTAATATCTTCAATTCCAGTTGGATTAGACGGTAAGAAGATAGTGCTGTTGTTTCCTTTAGCAAAGTTGTTCAAACTATCTAAGTATTGGTTAACTAATAGAATACTCATAATTGATTCTTCAGTTAATTGCATATTAGAGTCTTTTAATTCTTTTACAGATTCTGCTAACCCATCAACAATAGCTTTACGTTGGTTTGCAATACCAACCCCATGTAATCTATCTTTTTCTGCTTCTGCTTCAGCTGCAGTAACAATTTTAATTTTATCTGCTTCTGCAAGTTCTTGAGCAGCCATTCTTTTACGTTGAGCTGCGTTGATTTCATTCATTGATTGTTTAACTTCAGCATCAGGTTCAACTCTTGTAATAAGTGTTTTAACAATGATGTAACCGTATGTTGACATTTCTTCAGCAACTTGCTTTTGAACTTCAAGAGCGATTTCATCTTTCTTTTCAAATAATTCATCAAGAGTTAATTTTGGAACAGCATTTCTTAAAGCGTCCTCAATGTATGATTGAATTTGTGCTTTTGGACGAAGCAACTTATAAAAAGCGTCTGTTACGTTATTCTCTGAAACTCTATATTGAGTAGCAATAGCCATAACTACGAATACATTATCCTTAGTTTTTGTTTCAACTGCCATTTCTTCTTGTTGCATACGAAGTGGTAATTTAATAGCAACTTTGTCAATTCCTAAAGGTAAACAGAAATGTAAACCAGCTGTTGAAGTTTTGTGGTATTTACCTAATCTTTCAACAATCGCTACACTTCCTTGTGGTACAATGTAGTAAGTTGAGAAGAAAAATGCAAGTACTGCTATAGCAATGATTAGAAAAATTATAAAAAAGGGCATAATCTTTTTCTCCTTTAGTATAGCTTAATTTCTTAAGCATGATTTAATGAGTTAAAATATCTTTTTTAACTTTTATAGTTATATTATTCCAAAAAATAAAAGAGGTGAAGTTCACCTCTTTTTATTATTTATTCATTTCTCGTTTATCAATTTCAGCATCAACGTTGATAGAATAGTTCTTTTCACTTGATTGAACAGCTCTTGCTTCCATAAATTCTAAAAGTTCTGTTTCAGCTTTTTCTTTCTTATCAACTAATTTAGAGAAATTTTCTTGATTAGCTTTTGTAGCATTACTTGCTTCTGCATAAATAGCATTACTATTTGCTAATGCTTCTTTGTATTGAGCATAAGCAGTTTTTCTTTCTTCACCCTCTGCATTTTTCCATGCTCTACGAGCTTGTGCAGTTAAATTATTAGCTTGTACTACTCTTGCGATTTGATTATTATTATCATCAATAATAGATTTCATTTCACGTTGAGCTTTAGAACGAACTTCTTTACGCCATTTAATACGTTGCTTATAATCTTCATATTCAGATTTATGAGCATTTAATTCTTTTTGAGCAAGAATAAGTTGAGCATTATCAAGCTTGCTAATATCTTCTTTTGGAACATCTTTATAAGTAAAACCGCTTGCTTCTAATTCGTTTAAACGGTCTGCAAATTCTTGAGCTTGTTCCACTTTCTCAAAGTGACCAATACTAGGTGCTTTTGGACATTTGCCAGGTTGTGCCACACATTTCATAGGCACACCTTTGCTTCCAATGTGCATTTGACTCATTTAAAATACCTCTTTGAAATTTTTATTTTCTATATCGTTACTAGAATGTTGCTAAACGCATAAAAAGCCGTTTTAGCAACAGTTTTGGGTCTTGTTTGATAAATAACCCTAACTATTACTAAAACAGCTTAGACTGCAGTTTATTTATTCTTTCCCATAATTCTTAAAATGTATAAGAATAGGTTGATAAAATCTAAGTATAAATCAAGTGCATGCCAAGTAGTAACATTGTTGTAATTCTCTTGAGTTACTCTTGAAAATCCTTTTTGGATTTTTTGATTATCATAAGCAATTAAAGCAGAGAATACAATTACACCTAGATAAGTAATAATATAATCTAAAATAGTATTTTGTAAGAAAATATTAACTAATGTAGCAATGATTAAACCAAGTAATGTTGCAATAGCAAATTTACCAATGCCAGATAAATCTTTCTTAGTTGTTCTACCAATGAAAGCAAGTGTTCCAAATAAAACAGCAGTAATTAAGAATGTAGTAGCTACTGTAACTGGATTAGCAAATGATAAGATTACACTCAATGTAATACCATTCACGAATGAATAGAAGTAGAACCATGGTGTCATATTTTTACTTGAATCTTTCATTGAGTTTGCAATATGGAAGATTAGACCTAATTCCACAAGCAATGACACGATTGCTACAATTTTATAGTAATGTACAATAGCAACAAACAAACCTGGCAACATAAATGGTAATAAATATGATACCAAAGCTGTAATAGTCAAACCAATGAACATTTTAGTATAAATAGTAGAGAAGTAATCACTTAAAGTATAATTATTTGTGATTGAGTTCTCTTTAAAATCAAAAGTTTTCATAGTAAAAAGCCTCTTTTATTTAAAAATTTTATTTATATATCAATTAAAAGAAAGGGGAAGAAAGTTTTATCTTTCTTCCTTTAAATTCCAAAACGTTGGTTTAATTCTTCTTTTTTATTTTTGTATTCTTTTTCAATTTGTTCTAATTTTTCTTTGTAGGAAGTTCGAACAATATCATAGCTGTCGGGTTCGTCCCAATCGCCATAATGAGGGAATGAAGCAGTTGAAATTTCACCCTTAATGAATCTTTGATAATCAGCTTTGCCATCATCACTGCAAAGCCATTCATAACCCTCCATAGCTTCCTTGAGTTCTTCAATAGAATTTACAACAAAGCTTTCAATTTCTTTTTCAGCGTCATTCTTTCCATAAACCCCAAAAATTTCAATCAAATATTTTTCCATATTTTATCAGCCTTTCTTATATTTTAGATTTCAAATAATTTATTTAATTTGTCTTTACCAAATTTGAACGCTTGTTCAAGTTCTTCTAATTTTTCTTGATAAGAATAGCAAGTAATTGAGTAAAATTCAGAAACATCACTATTACATTTTTTAGGGAATGACACAACAGTTGTTTCCCCGTTAATAAATTTTTGTAAATCGGATTTTTTACCATAACGATAAATATATTGTAAATCACGATTTAATAATTCTGTTTCAACTTCGTCAAGAGAATCTACAGTAAAACTGTCAATTTCTGTTTCCTTATCGTAATCTACTACATCAGCAATTTCAATTAAATATTTTTTCATTTTAAATTCCACCTTTTCATTTGATGAATTTATTGTATCAAATATTTAATGAATTGTCAACCCCTAAACAATGAATTTATTTCATCTTTTTGAGTTTTATAAGTTTCTTCAAGTTCTTTCATCTTTTCCTCATAAGAGTAGCGAACTAATTTACAACCTAACGGGTCGTCCCAATCGCCATCACATTCTATTAAAAGAAATGAAGTGTTACCTTTAATGAAGTCCCCATAATCACTTTTTTCGTCAACATCGAGCCAATCATAGTCTTTATCAACTTCTTCTAAAATCCAATCATATCCAATAGATTCTAAGCCACTTTTAAGTTCTTCAATAGAATCAATAACCAAACTTTTTACTTTTTTAGTAATTTTACAATCGCTACCATAACAATCGTAAATTTCAATTAAAATCTTATCCATTATTCACCTTAAAATTCATTATAGATAGAAATTGCTTCATCAATAAGTGTATTTGCTTTTTGTTTAGCAAGTTCTTTATCTGACTCATTATTGATTAACAAGATACGATTAACAACATCATCAATAGTATCACATACAGAATTTACTTTAGGAAACTCATTATGGAATCTGTCAGTATTTACAAGTAATGTATTACCCTCAAATCCAAATTGTTCTCCAGTATTATCCCATTTCAAATCGTGATAACTTTGTTTAATAAATGATTCAACAAGTTCTTGTACAGAAACGCTTGTATAAGCTCCAGCTCCAATGTTATAAGCATTGTGTGTTCCATAAGAAGCAATAATCAAGTATTGAGAAAGGCAATCAAGCACATAAAGGTAAGGTCGGACAAAGGCTGGATTTCTTAATTTAAGAATTTCTCCTTTTTCAACAGCGTCCATAATTGAAGTTACAATACGATTGATTCCTTTATCTCCACCACCAAGAACGTTTGAGGCACGAGCGTTAATGAATTTAACTTTGTCAGAAACGCCGTCCATTTGACTATACATATCTACTAGCATATTATCAAATACTTTAGATAATGAATATGGTTCAAACCCAGCCATTGAGTCTGTTTCAACATGAGGGTGTGAAACTGAAGCATAAACACGGTCACTTGCTACACTAAGGAAAGATACTTCATGAGTAGAATTTTTAACAAGTTCTAGCATTTTAACAGTACCCATAACATTTGTATTAAATGTTCCATGAGGGTCACGGTAGCCTTCTGACACGATTGGTTGTGCAGCTAAATGGAAAATATAATCTGCTTCTTGAATGTCAGAGATTAACTCATCTGAAAAATCATCACACAAGTCTTGAATGTAAACTTTGGCGATTTTTTCAATTTCACCTTTATAGAAAATAGTATTTTTCTCTGGTTGTTCTAATCCAAGGCCCTTAACTTCAGCTCCTAATCTATGTAATAGTAGTGCAAGCCAACTTCCTTTAAACCCAGTAATACCAGTAATAAATACTTTTTTATTTTTGTATGTGTTTTTTAAAGTTCTGTTCATGTATTTTAATCTCCTATGATTTGATTGCCTGTTGGTGTTGTATTTATATTATATTGTTTTTGAAGTTCTTTGAAAAATAAATCATCTTTATAAAATTGGTAAATATCTTTGTAATAATTTCTTTTATTTAATTTCGCAAAATCACCAATTTCATATTTCATATCATCAGCTATAGCTCTGTATTTTTCAATAGTTGCACTAATGTAATTATTAACAATTTTCAATATAAAGCCAATTAGTAATGCTAAAATAAAGATTGGATTATAAAAAATATTTATTTTGTTAATAAAGAAATAAACTGCTGTAATAAATAACGTAGCAGCTAGAATTGAATTTGTAACCCCAATAATATTGTAAAATTTGACTGATTTATTATTCATTTCTAAAGCATCTTTTTGCTCTTGATTTTGAGGTAAGAAAATTTTATTGTAGCTATCTTTAAAATGAAATTCAACACTGTTGTAATCCTTTATAATAAAGGACGAATGAACTAACTCAAACTTGTCATAAGCAGTTTTTCTTTTTATGTAATTAAGTACTTTTTCAAAGTAAGAGTTACCATCACGGTACATATCTAATGTATCAAGGTCGTGGAAAAAAGTCTCATAAAAAGCCAGTAAACTCTTTTCTTTTCCTACTTCAACCAAACTTGATGCTCCAATTTTGTTGTTCCCAATATCCCTATTTAATGTTCCAAAATTTAAATAATAACCCTCATGTAATTTAATCTCTTTACTTATTCCATAATCTGCTAATGCTTTATCGAATAAATATATTTCATGAATCAATTCACTTTTATTCATTTAGTATTTTAATCCTACTTTCTTATTAACTTCTATAATTTTTATTATATATTAAAATTGAAATAAAGTCAATAAGTTCTATCCATTTACAATTTCATTTTCAGAATTAGTGGGGTTAAGATTGTTTCTTCGTTTTAACTCTTCATATAAAACATCACCTTTGAAATAGTCATTGAAATACTTTTCGTATTTGCAAAGTTTAATATATTTAAGAAGTTCTTGTGAAGATAGGTCATGAATTTTACTAAAGAACTCTTCTTCAATTTTAGTTATATGATGAGTTCTAAGTGTATATTGTGCTTTTATGATGTCAAAAGCAACAATAAAAGAAAAGATACTACCTGAAACTAATGTTCCAATCAAATTATTAAATAAGAAATAGAAAAATCCAGTCACAATAAAACCTATGAGACCGCCCATAAACGCTATAAAATATTTATTATATTCAAATTTATACCATTTACTCAAAGTCTTCCCTTTTATATCTACTTCATAAATAAAATCATTTTGAAATCTTTTTTTGAATATGAAAGATAATGAGTCTGTCTGACCTGAATTATGATTATTATAGATTCTTTCAAAAGAGTCATAACCACCAGCTAAGAAACACGATAATTTGTTAAAATATTTACTATTTGAGTTTTGACAATTATCCTTTAATGATTTGCAGGTATTCTCATACGCATTATCTACTGATTTAAAGAAATTCTCATAAAAAGTTATTAGCTCTTCAGTCGTTTTTAAATCTCTAGCATTTATTTCTATATTTTCTTTGCCGTCAAACACTTGTCTAACTAATACGCCTTTATTTATAAAATAAGGCGAAAATTTATCTCTAGTGGATAGTTTTTTATCGTAATTTTGTGCTAATTCTTTTTCAAATTCATATATTTCGCTAATCAATTCATTCTTATTCATCTACTATTCCATTCTCTCTTTCTGTTTTATTATATTTTTCTTTTAAATACAAATAAACTTCACTGTCATTAAGTAAATCATCAAGATAATCAAAAGTAATAGGACTAAAGAAATCTTCACTAGTTATTGTTAATCCACCACCAATATATGATTTGAAATTATCAGGTAAGTCTTTTAATTCTTTATTTTCTGATTTTGTACCTTTACATTTCAACCAATATATTAACAGTGCTAAATTTAGAGGAACAAAAACCATAAATGTTACAGGTATTAGCCACTCAAGGAAGTTTTCTTTTCTTGCAATATTTATTGAAATTGTTAGTAAGACTGCAAATAAGGTTGCAATATCAATCACTCCAAGTAATTGCATAGTTTCTTCATAACTATATTTTCCACTTATCACTTTGAACAATTGTTTTTCCGGTGAAGCTTTACTTTTTAACTGTTCTTGAATTTCACGACCTTTGTACATAAGCAAATTGGAAAAGAAGTTTGAAATTGCAAGTGGTTTAGCTTCATTTTTATCTTTTTTGTTTTCATCAAGTGATTGTAAAAATGTATCTTTTTTAATTTCTTGTTTTGTTTCTTTTAGATAATCATGATACAACGTGTTGAAGTATTTGCTTTTTGATACTTGTTCAGCATTTTCATTAAGCTTAATTTTATCAAAGAAAGTTTGATAAAACATAAGGAATGAATCTTCCACAAAAATACTGCTTTCAAAATCACTTCTTACAAGAGCTCTTTCATCTAGCTTGTATGGGTAATACTTGTCTGCTGGAATTAACTCTTCAGTGTATTTATGAATTTGTAGTGCTTCATCAAATTTATCAATTTCGTAAAGTAATTCTCTTTTATTCATTTGTAATACTGTTTCCACTTTCTATTTTTGTATATTTTGCTTTTACATAAGGGTAAACTACACTATCTTTGAAGAAGCTTTCAATATAACTTGAGATTTGATGTGAGAAAAATTCTTCGTTAAAAGTAGTGTAACCACCAAGGATATATTTTTTAAAATCTTCAGGTAGTTGTTTTAATTCTTCTTTTTCTGATTTACTTAATTTGTTTACAGTAAAACAAGAGATAGTATAAGAGGATAAACATAAAACAATAACAATGATAAAAGCTACAGTTATTGGATTAAAGCCAGTAAACGTCCACAAAGCTGCAGTTAAGAGAGATAACAAAGAACTTACCACAAAACTTATTGTCCTGTAATCTTTGTTATCATCTTCCTTTTTTACTATTTGAGTCAGATATTTATCTTTTGAAGTTTTGGATTTGATGTTTTTACGAATTTTTCGTCTAAGCACAAGGTCTAAAAAACCTTCAACTGCATTATATTCTTCTTTGTTATGTTTGTTTCGAGCTGCAGTTTCTTTTTCTTTTTTAGTTTTAATTACTTGCATAAACAAGTCTAAATCTGCGATTGTTCTTTTTTTCTCATCTCTATAAGTTTGATAAAGAGTATTGAAGTATTGACTATCTGATACTTTTTCTGCATTTAGATTTAATTCAATCATATCAAAAAACAAACCATAAAATACAAGGAAAGCTTCTTCATCAATAATTTCCCCTGAGTAATCGTTACGCTTCAAAATTCCTTGTTCTGAATAATAAGGGTGGAATTTAGAAATGGCAATTATTTCATCACCTATCTCACTATAATCATAAAGAGCTTTACTGAATGCTTCTATTTCTTTTATCAAATCTGTTTTTGTATCTATTGCCATCTTGTTTCCTTTCTATTTCATAAAATCTCTAATTTTTTTGTCAGCACCGTGTTCTTTAATCATATAATTAAATGCTCTTTCTCTATATTGTTCATATAGATTAGGATTAGCACGTAATTCATCAAGTTTTTGTTGTAGTTGCCAGTAATCATTGTTCTTGTAATCATAAGTTAAGAAACCTGTTTCTTCAGGTGTTCCGTTAATAATTCTAGTTTTAGTATATTTATTTAACGAATCACTAAGTTCAAGAAAATTATCTGGGTCGAAATACCAACGGGGTAAAATAACAACCGTGCCGTTTCTAATTGCATCAATAAGAGCATATTCGGGGAAGAAATTATTATCGGGATTTAAAATGGTATAATACATAGCAAACCCTGCTGTTGAAGTAATTTCATTAGCAGTTTTCGGGTCATAGAATCCATATAATTCAACTTTAGAAGTTTCTTTCTCTTTTCTGACAAAATACTTCTCATACATAGCATTAAACTTCATTCTATCTTTGTCAGATGTGTTAGTATCATAAGTTACTTCAACATAACTTGTTTTAAAGATAGAATCATATTCTCCCTCAATCGCACCCAATCCATTAAAGATTAAGTGATAATTGTTTAAATATTGGGATAAATGTGGCAACGCATCCCAGCCCTTCCAAGATAATGCTCTTCCTTGATAATAAAGCCAATTCATCTTTTTATCTTTAGGATTTTTCCATTCAAGTTTAGTTTCATTCATGAATTGTGGGCAAGTAAAATGAAATTGCTCTTGTGTTACCTTGCTATTTTCATATAAGTACTCAACCAATGGATTTAATTTGTTATTCACCCAAATCTTATCAGCCATTTCATATAATTCTACATGAAGTGCTCCAAGGTTATTCAAGACAACTTCTTTTTTGTAGTCATAACAAATAACACCTAACCATTTATCTTGATTAGATTTGAATTGTTTTAAAGTTTCTTTATACCATGTAGCTGTTTCTTCTTCGTCTTGCAATGTATCAGCAAATGGATAAGTTAACACAATCAATTTATCCATATTATCAAACACTGAATAAGGTGTTGAATTATTAAATTCAACTACATTTTTTAAAGTTCGACCTGAAATTTCTTTCTCCAAATAAAAGCTAGGTTTTCCTTTATTTGGTGCAGCTACAAAATTAAATAATTCAATGTCATTTTGTGAGTCAGCCCATAAATTATATTCTAATTGAATAGACCCGCCACCAACTAAATCTTCTCCATTACCTTGAATTAAGCCGATTTTAATTGTCATAGACATCTTCTCCTAGCAATTTGATAATTTCTACCTTTTCATAGCCCATTTTTTCTAAAGTTTTTACTGCTGTAGCTTTTTCCATTGGAGTTAATTCTGATTTTTTCTTTATGCTTGTTGGCACTTCAATTCCCGCTGGGAATGAAAAATCTTCAAGATTATCTTGGGCAGTTTCATTTTTCTTTCGGTTTTTATAAATAAAGCCTAAGATGAAAATACCTACTAATACAGCAATTCCGATAATTAAAATAGTCATGTTTATACCCCTTATTTTTGGTTTTTAATAATTCTAGTATTTATATAAAATATATAAAAGATTAGGAAATAGAATAATATATAAAAATGGACGATAAAAGTGATTTTAATTTTAGAAATAATTTTAAAGTCTAACTTTTCAGCTCGAAAAGTGTGAGCACTTCCATTTATGTTTATTCTATTAAATTAAATTTATAAAACGGTCTACGGAAATCTGTTCTTGTTTTTACTTGAATAGATACTGGGTAGTCCAAGGCTTTACTTTATATATATTATATAAATAAGTGCGAAACTTCATAATATTATGAACCAGAATAATATTTTATATACAATCATTATAACAAAAGAAAGCGAGTTTGTAAATGAATTATATTGAAAGTTCTTTAAAAAGACAAAATAGATTAGTTCCACGTTGGGCTCAATCAAGAAACATTAAATTTCCAATAGAAAACACTAATAATTTACCCATAGGATTTGAAGATAAATATTTCATTATCAAAGATGAAAGAGAATTGATTAAGTTATGCTATGCTTATGGATTGCTAGAGAATGAAGTTAAAATTGTTATTTCAGATGAAGTAAAAGAGATTGTTGCTGAACAAGTTTGTAGTAGAGCAGAATATGAAAAAGAAATCAAAAAGTTAGAGATTAGAGCAAAATATAAAAATGAACTTGAAAAAATGGAAGATAAGAAATTTAATGAATTATCATTAGGACAACAATTAGTTGTAGAACTTGCTTATAAAATAGATTTAATAGAATTTACTTAAAAAGATTTAGCATAGATAGTGCTAAATCTTTTTCTTTTTGTTTAAAACAAGCAAGAATCAATCAACTCTTTATTAGCTAATTTATCTATCCATTCTTTTGGAATTTCTTCGCAGCCGTAAATAATTCCAGCTAGAGCGCCTGTTACAGCAGCCGTTGTATCTGTATCATCACCAAGATTAACTGCAGTGAGTACAGCGTTACTGTACGTAGCAGTGTTTAAAATGCACCATAAAGAAGCTTCCAAAGTATGTACAACATAACCACCAGATTGGATAGAATCTCTATCTAAATTTTTTAGATTTTTCAATCGTGAGAAAGTATCTGAACATTCTAATTCATCTAAAATTATTTCTAAAGCTTTCCCCTTGAGTAATTCTTTTCCAATTTTCACATACAAGATACAAGCTTCAATTGAATAAGAATGAGCATGAGTAATAGCACTAACATTAGCAATTTCTTCATCTGTACAATCAATAAAGATTAGTGGTGCTATTCTCATTAAACTTCCATTTCCATTAGAATATAAATCATTTAAACCTGCTCTTCTGTCTAAAGCTTGGGCAGTTGTGTTTCCAACATCAAAAGTGTTGTTATGAGCTGTATAAGCATCCCAATCTTTCCAAATAACAAAATTTCTTTGAATAGCTTTCAAATCAATCTTTTTATTATTTTCTTTGAGTGCATCACAAGTAGCAATAGTCATGCTTGTATCATCTGACCAAGTTCCAATTGTTAGATTCCAAACACCACCTGAAGTCATATCTGTTGCATTAAAAGTATTTCTTGGTCTAAATTCAAAGAGGACTCCTAAAGCGTCCCCAACAGCAAGACCATAAACACAATCTTTGATAGTTCTGTTCATGATTTATTTTCCTTTAACTATTTATAAATTTCTCAATTACTCCAGCAGAAGCTTTTAAGAGTTTTTGAATTTCCTCAAATGGTAGTTCCATTACTTTATCGTGAACGGTGAAAGAGTCAATTGTAAAATCGTATAGAGCACCAGCAACCCTATAAAATTTAAAATTGTTATGAGTAATTTGAAGTCTAGAGTATTCGCTATTGATGAAAATACTTAGCTTTTCATTTTTGAATTTTAAGTCTCGTTTATGAAGAAATTTTATTTTTTTAAGCTCTTCTATCTTAGATTTATTTTTTTCGTAAAATTTTTGAGCAAATTTTTTAGCGTAATCTTCAAAAGCGCGAGCTTTGATTTTGTTTTCTAAATCTTGATAATCAAAAGCAGTAGTCCCTTTTTCTTTAGCTTTCAAAGCTCTATAATTAGAATTATTTTTTAAGTATTCCTCAAAAGTTCCATATTCCCATTTACCTCGTTCTGCAACAGAAAGGATAAATTTATAATTATGCCAGTTAGTTACAGCGACACGATAATTATTGCTGTCTAAATCATATTTTTTACAGAGGGAAACAAATTGTTTTTTAATTTGTTGCATATCTGATTTTGGCAAAAGCGTATCACACATTTCTGAATAAACTTGAACTAACTGGTTAATGGCTTCTTTAAATCCCGTAAAGTTATCTTGATGAGTCATTAAACGTTCAAATAGAATTTCAGAAAACTCACTATTTTCATTCACATATTGTCGAATATTCTTTATATTACTAGAATACAATTTATAGTAATAATTCTTAGCGAACTCTAATGTTGGAGAAATTTTAATCTTATAATTTTTAATTTCAATAGTATTACTTTTATGATTTTCATTAAGCGTATCATAAGAAACAAATCCAATTAGGTCAATTAAATCTTGAAAACTGTTAACAGCATGTCTAATATTTCTTTCTTTGAGAACTTCACAAAAATCAACTTCCTTTTTAAAGTCTTTGTACATATGAAGAGTAATAATCATCAAAAGAATTTTATTGTAAGATTTAGCTATTGTATCTGGGTAAGTCACTCTATTACTTGCAGGGCATTTAACAAGTACTATTTTGTTAATAGGAGTTTGTTCAACTCTGAAATAATCGCTCATTCCTTGCCCAAAATAAATTAAGATACCATCATTCCACATTGGATATTCTTTATTTTCATCAAACAAGGGAGTCCAATACTTTTCAAACAATGAGTTGAGATTTTTAGCTGCTCTGTCAACAGCACTTTCTTTATTATTAGAAACTTGTTCAACTGTTTGTTCTGCTTTTTTAGCATTTTTTAGCAATTCTGATAGTGATGTTACTTGTTTTTCTTTCAATGTTTTCATTTCTTTATTCTTTCTATTTTTAAAATTTAATTAAGTAATGTTTTAAACGATTCCAGCAGTTTTCATTGAGCGTTTTAACACTTTAACTATTGACATACCAAGTACTTCAAATTCGTCCACCTTAAAATGTCGGTCACAAGTTTGAAGATTGTAGCCTGTCACTTTGATAATATAATTATCAGTTGGAGTAACTGCAATTTCATATGTACGAGTTTCTTGGTCAGTAAGATAATAGGATTGGTTTCTTCCACCATGGCCGAAATCAAAATTCTTTTCTGTTCTTTTTGTTGTAATTGTTTTAACTTTTCGCCCACCATAAATACTTTTCAAAACTTCTTCAACGTTTTCAAAACTTTTCACAATTGGGTTTTCTTCGATTAAGTAAATAGTTCTATGTAACCTTTCCATTTTTTATCTTCCTTTCATTGTGTAAATCTATTATATTATATAATTTTCGGTTTGTCAATATAAAAATAAAAAATAGCACAATTTTGTGCTATTTTTAACTATTTAAAAAGTCAATAAACAAGTCTGATACTTGGCGAAGTTTAATCTTGTAATCCAGCCAATTTTCTTTTGCTAATGTCTTATCTTCTTTATCAAAGTAAGTTTTAGGTCCGTGTGGTGAATAATAAGAGCATTGGAACGTACAATCCTTGTATTTCAAGCTTAAATTACCGTCTTTTGCTGTAACACTAATTTTATTATTGTTGAAAGAAATTTCTTTATCAATGTCGTTTGTTCTTAAATTAAGCTCTAGAACTTTTTTGATAGTTTTATCTACAATCTTTTCTGCTACAGTATTATTAACTTCCTTAATAGCAACATTCAAAACTTTATCTTCCAATTCTTCAAAACTATTATAAAATACTTCTTTAGAAATATTCTTCATATCTCTATGTGTGTACCAAGTATTTAAAGAAAAATAAGAGTCAAAATCAAGCTCTGTCCTCTTTGGTGCCACTATCCAAGAAATAGAGTTATTACGAATAGTTGGATATAAAAAGTAATCATTAGGATTGATAGTGTATTTATGGCAAAGAGATTCAAATTTGTTTTTAGTATCTTCAATCCATTCTTTAGGATAAAATGTATTTACTTCATTAAGATAAAGATTTTTTAATGTGATAAGTAATTTAATTAAATTGCCACGAAGCTCCTTATCTGTTTTAAGCAAATTAAATAAATCTAAATTTACTTCTTTATAATCTTTTGGAGTGTCTGTATAAAGTAAATCTTCGTTCAGAGTATTATAGCAATTTCTCATAAGGTTTAGGTTATTCACTTTAATAATTTCATCTTTGAATTTAATAGTGTTATCATTAAATACAAATGTATTTTCCCCTAAAACGTTATTCATATCCCTAATCAAGTAATCCAAGTCTTGAACTTCATCAAAGATAGCAGACAGCCCACTATCAATTACAGCCTTTTTAAATTCTCCAATTATTTTTCGCCTAACTAAATGTTTTAAAATCATAACATACATAGTTTTTAATGGATAAGGGAAACGTTTGATAAGTGACCAATTAACTGGTGCTAACTCAATTGTATCAATAGTAGATTTATTTACAACTAGAATATGCTGATAATTATTACCAAAATAAACATGATTAGAATAATCAGACCATAATTCATAGTCTTTATCTTTATCAAAAAGTGGAGACCAATTTTCAGAAAACATTTTATTCAATGAATCAATATGTTTTTGTAAATCTTGGTTAATAGGTCTTGCCACTAATTTTTTGCCCTCTTTTGCTTCTCTAAATAATTCTGTAAATGTGGTCAATGTTATCACTCTTTTCTTTTTTATTTTAAGCTGTTTTAAGCTGATTTTTGTTAAAGTCGATACGTTTATCGAAATTCAGTTTTAACTGTTTTAGCGTTGCTTACATGACGATATAACAACCCTAAAAATCAGCTATATACTTGTATAAGTCTTTAAATTTTTATCTATAATACCAGGTGGAAACAAGTCATAAATTTGAGCATTAACTAAGTAGTAGTACATATTTCTAAAACCAACTACATTAGCAGTGTGAAATTGAAATCTATCAAAAGTAAAGTTAATGTCTAGGTCATCTACGATTTCTTTTACTACATCATAGCCTGTTAAAGTGTTTTCTCCTAAATCATGGTCAAATGAGATTAACTCATAATGTTGATTAGGATTTTCTTTTAAATATTTTAATAATGCTTTTCCACTTCTGAATACTAAATCAAATTCATCAGGTACTGGCCTCAAATCGTCTAAAAATATTTTCACGGTTCTTCCCTCAAAAAACTTTCCATTCTTGCTACTATGCTATTTAAAACATAAACTTCTTTTTTAAGTTCTATATGTGTTTCGGGGTCAACTCCTTCCTCTAGCACTCTCAAGGATTCATCTCTATCCTCGGCTAGTTCTTTGAGTAAATTTTGATACTCAATTTTGTACGGGTTCACGGTCATAATATTCTCCTTTGTAGAGCTCAGCAACTTTTTCACTGACAGTCTGTTCAAGCTCAAGTGGAGTAATGACATATTTAATTGGAGTTAATTTTGATTTTTCTTGTGTTAATTGCGAACAAGTATCAAATGTAAATCGCAAAGCAAATTCTTTAAATAATTTAAATAAAATTCTATGTCTAAATTTCTTAATTTTATTTTCTTTTTCCCAAGCAGATAGAGTTCTATGAGCAGTCAAAGTATAATATGGTGCAATTTTAGTTTCATCAGTCCTACTTGTTAGAGTATCTTCATTGTATTTACTACCATTTTTTAAAAGAATAACTTTGCCTGCGAAGCCTGAAACTTTATCTAACCCAATTGCTTCGTCATTTTTGTTAAGTATTACTACATATTCATTATTAAAAATGAGCTTGGATAATACAGTAGTCATTTCTTTTGCTAACCTCTCTTTTTTATTTTTTATATCTAAAATATATGATAATTTAATTTTTATCAAATTATATATATTTACCTATATTCATTGTATTAAAATTTTCTAAAAAAGTCAACTTAAAAAAGAGTTATTTCCATAACTCTTTCATTTTAAATGGAAACAGTTGCAAATTCCCAATTCTTTTGATAATCTTTCAACCAAACTTTATCATCTGAAAATGAATGTTTTGCTAGTTGATAATCATCACGAACTCCAACATATAACAAATCTTTCATAATATGCTCTTTTGAGTCTTTAATGATTGTCACTTGTCCTTTTTCTTGAAGCTCTTCTTTGATTACTTCTAATAGAATTTCATTTACCATATTAGTTCTCCTTTTTATATGGCATTACACCATTTTCAAGCAATACTTCATCATCAACTTTTGTACACATTACATAAGCGATAGGCAATAGTGAGAATAGCAAAACATAAAACATAATTTAGTCCTCTTTTTCTTTTGATAAGTCTATTATATACAAAATATTTCAGACTGTCAACACCTTTTTAAAATATTTTTTAAAAATCTAGTCGATTTTTAATATTTCCAAAAGTCTTTGATAATTCAAAAGCATCTGCTGTTGGGTCTTTAATACCATGTTCCTTTAAGTAAGTAAATAGCCATTTTGCTTGTTTTGAAGTTAAATGAGCAGAAATGATAAATCGTTCAATTCCATTTGAGTAACCTTTTACTGTAGTAATAGAAATGTTATTCTCATGAGCAGCTTTTTCTAATTCTAAAACAAATTCATAATCAGATAAGTAAACTTGATAAAGATAAATCTTTCTGATTAGTTTATCTTCAATAAAGTTAGCTAATGTAATTCCTAATAGTTTACCAATTGTCAGAATTACAATACCCCAAAGTGATGTATCTTTCATAACTAATTTTAAAGACCACAAATAGAATAGAGTATCAATCCCAATGAGAGCATACATTTCCCAACTCTTTGATTTGTTAGCGAGCACATATTTCAATTGGCTTAATGCTGAAGTAATTAAGTTCAAAAAGAAGATAATTGAAAAAGTAATGAGCATTTCTAAATTCATATAGTCACCCCTTTCTTTTATTTTTATATTATATATTTTATCAAAAAATGGAGAATTTTGCAAACATGAAAAAAGCCGAATCGTAATCCGGCTTTACTCTCTTATGCGATACTTGAAGAATTAACTAAAGTTTGAAACTCGTTAAAAGAGGATTTATCTTCTTCTAATGGGAAAATATATTCTTCGACTTCAAATAAACTATTTTTATCCCCAATAAAGTAGATGAGTTCTTCCGAGCTATCTCTATCTGTATTTGGTCTATATATTTTAACTCTTTTTAGATGTTGTAATAATTCATCTTTAGTTATTTGTTTATCTCTCCAAGCTCTTGCTATTTCTACTAAATTTGTCATAGCAAAAGTCTCCTTTTTTATTTTTGTTTACAATATTCATATCAAAATAGGAAAACGGTTTTTTATAGCATTTTTTACAATAAAAATCAGAAAAAGCAAATGCTTTCACATTTGCTTAAAATGGGTTAATGTTCTTAATAATAACTTCGCCAGTAATTTGTTTACGAGAGAATGGGCCTACTTCTCTACTATCTTTTGAAACGGGGCGATTATCTCCTAATAGATAATATTCATCATCTTTTAGAGTAATTGAAAATTCACTTTTACCGTTTTTATCAAGAGTAAAATGTGTCATTTGAGCAGCTAATGTCTGATAAGCTTCATTGTAAGAATATTCTTCATGAAGTCTATTAGTATTAAATGCTTCCTTAAATTTATTTAAATAAGATTCATCTTGTTCTTGACCATTAACATATAATTTGTCATTCTTAAATTCGATAATATCATTTGGTAAGCCAATTACTCTTTTAATAATAACTTTATCATTTTCCTTAGCAGTTACTAAATCACCTCTATCAATAGAAGTGTAATTTAAAGTAACAAGATAATTATTAGGACTTAAAGTAGGGTCCATAGAGTGGCCATTAACTTTATAAGTACCCCAAAGAAATAATCTTGTAATGATAAATAATACAGAAACAACAAGGAGTAAACTTGTAAAATCAAATTTACTCTTGTTTTGTTTCTTATTCGCAGCTAATACCGCTATGTTCATTTATTTAATTCCTCGTTTACGATTTGAGTAATAAGTTTTCCGTCTGCCTTACCTTTAAGTTCTTTTTGTGCAATTCCGATAAGTTTACGGTCTTTTACTTCTGCATTAGTAATGATTTCTTTTACTTTTGCTACAACTTCATCATAAGACATTTGAGCAGGTAGTAATGATTCAATAATTGCTAATTGTACATCAAGTTTTTCTGTATCTCTTCCGGCATTTACCAAAGCTTCTTTTTCTGCTAGACGAACTTTTTGAGCAGATTTAAGTACTCCAACAATTTCATCTTCAGTTAATTTAGCTTTCTTTTCAATTTCTTTATTGTGAATAGCAGCTTCAATTGAACGCAATGTAGTAAGTTTTGGTTTAATAGCTTCTTTCAATTCTTTTTCTTTTGGAGTTCCTTTTACTCCGTCCATTGAAGCAGCTTTATTAGCAAGCAATGCTTCTTTTGTCATAGCTGTAATTTTTTCTTTAATTGTAGTCATATTTATTCCCCTTTTTCTTCTTCTAATTCTTTCTTAGTTTTATTTAATAGCATTTTGTAATAGTTAGTCGAACCTTCTTTAGCAATATTGTTACACCAATCTAAAAATTCTTTATCGTTTTTATCACTTGGTACAAAATTAGTTCGTTTATAGATAATATGTTTTAAATCTTCTAAGCCTTTTTCTAAATCTGGCCGTTTTTTAATAGTACGTTGGAATTTCCCTCTTACATTAGATAAAGTAGAGAATGTAACTCGAATAAGTTCTAATTCATCTTCAGTAAAATAAGTAAGCTGTACACCTTGTCCTACTTTAAATCCTTTATAGCGTGATTCTTTAACATTTAGTTTTAAATCTTTCATAGTTATCCCTCGTATTTGCAAATTAAAAGATTGCTTATATTTTTTATACTTTCAAAAATGTAATTCCAATTACCGCCGCCTAATCCACACCCAATTAAGTAAGGAATAACTACAATTTCATTACTATATTTATCAGCAATTGTTTTAATATTTCTGATAAGTAAATCTTCGTTAGTATGTTTTCCAGTTCTTCCATAAGTTAATTGAGTAAATGAATTTATTACTAGTAAATCTTCATTGATTTTTATTTCTTGAATTTCGCCTAATAAATCTTCAGGCTTTTTATTTTGAGAAAATTTATGGTATTCTTCCTTAACGATTGGCCATTTTGTATAAATAGCTTTTGCAACACCCGAGCCCATTGCGTTTTGGCAATTGACTTGTTGAAGCAATATTCCTTTTTTAAGAGTTGTTATATCCTTATTGATAATCTTCATCAGTCAACCTCTTATAATATTTGACTATTACATCATCAGAAAGTTGTTTGATTGAGTCTAGTTTAAATTGCAAATAGTTAAATGTATTGTCAATATAAGTATCTCCCTCATAAGTACCTTTAATTTCTGTTTTAATCAAATCCGTATAATATGGGGAGAAAGATTTGTAAATTTCTTTCCCACCAACAATATATAAATCTTTATCAGTATTTTTTAATACTTCATCAATAGAGTTGTAAACAATTGCTCCATTAGCTTCATAATTTACATCTCTACTTAGGATAATTGTAGTTCTATTAGGTAATGCTCGTTTTCCTAAGCCTTCAAATGTTTTACTACCCATTACAATAGTTTGATTGATAGTAGTTTCTTTAAAGTGTTTTAAATCTTCTGGCTTTCTCCAAGGTAGTCCATTGTCTTTACCAATTAAGCCATGTTCATCTTCTGCCCAAACGGCAATAACTTTTCTTTTATTCATAACTAATCCTTTTTGATTTCGATTTCTGGTTTCTTAAAATATCTCATAAAGGCATTTAACGACATGAGTGCATCGGCAAAAGCTCTATGTGCTTCTTCATATTTTCCACCAGTATTAGTAACAAAAGCTTCGTTAGTATTATTTTCATTTTGAGGCATAAAGAATTGAGATAAGTGCATTGTATCAATAACTTCTAATCTGTTTTCTTTCATGAGCTGATTAAAGCCTCTTAATGAATGAGATAATTGCCCTTTTTCATAACGAGCATTATGAGCTAATAAGATTGAGTCTTTTAAATCATTACGAATCTCTTTTTGAGTTTCTAAATCATCAACAAATCTAGGCAACCCCTTAATATCTTCTGGTGAAATGTTATGAACATCTTCTCTACCAGTTCCATTTGTCTTAATTAGATTTGGGTCTACGCCAAATAATTTAGAAAATTGTTTAACTTTACCATCAGGCCAAACTTTAATATAACCAACTTCAATAATTTCTGTACGGGGCCCGAAATCAAATTTGTTGTTCATATCTCGGAGACTAGGCGAAGCTGCTTCTAAGTCTAATGCAACAATTGGCTTATCAGTTCGTAAAGGAATACGTCCCATAATGTAGCGATAAGCTTCTAATTCAGTCATATTTTCAAGTTTATCTCTAACCTTGATAATTTGTTCAATTGTTTTTCCCGAAATAGCGCTCATAAGATTTAAGCAATTACTTCTATTGTAATCAGTAATCTCTGGGTGGTAATTATAATTGGGATTATTCGGTCTAGGTTTACCCATACGATGTTCAGTGAATTTCTCCAATTGTTCATCATTTAGATAGCTAAGGAATTTATATTCAGGCAAAAGAGCTTTAAAGAAAAACTTTCTATTTTCATCAATACCGTCAAACCATTCTTTTGTTGTATTATCTAACTCTTTTAATTCTTTAGCTCTTTGTTCGTATTCATCTCTTAATTTGATAGCTTCTTCTCTATATTTTAAAGCTTTTTTATCTACTGTCATATCTTCACCCTTTTAAATTTATTTTCTTTCATTGTAACATAAAATCAATAAAAAGTCAACTCTGAGTTACACTTCAACAATTAAATATTGCTCTTCAAATGGTGAGCCATCACAATTTAAAGTTATATTTTCAACACCATCTTGTTCAAATTTATTATTAACGTGGTAATGCCCATGAATGATTTTTGGAGCATTTGTTAGTTCATAAAGTTTTCTTAAGTTCATCTTATGGAAGTAATCTTCATAAAAATCTGCTTGGCTCATAAAGATAGAATCATCTTGATAATGTTCAAACAATGGAGTATCATGTGAGATAAAATAATCAATTTTATAATTGCTGTAATTCTCATTGTAATAATTGATTAACTCATCTGTTTCTTCTTTGGATAAAATTTCTTGTGGCCACCAACTCTTATAAATAGTTCTCATGAATTTATCAATAGAGAAAGCTCCACCACAAAAATAAAAATGTTTACTTCCTAGAGTTAACATAGTGCCTCTAGGAATGTATTTAATCATAGGTCGAATAGTATTTAAACCATGTTTATTTGTAACTTTGCTCAAAAGCCAATTAAAGTTCTCATGATTACCGTCAATAAACCACAATTCAATGTTATAAGTTTCTAATTTTTTATTTAGCTTATCTAAGTATCTTTCAAACAATTCTCCCATTACGCCCATATCTCCAACTTGTATAAACAAGTCAGGCTTATCATGTTTCATAATATAATCAATTAACTTATGAGCATTGTTAGGATTTCCATGCAAATCACCTAGAAAAGCAATTTTATTATAATTTCTAGTAATATTACCCATTGTCAGTTTCACACCTTTCTAAAATTTTCAACAATGTCTGAAACAGTATTGAAAGCTTCATGTAGTTTGAATTTTCTTCTAATTACAATTTTATCTTCTTTTAAATGTTTAGGATATTGTTCTTTTTTAACTACGAAAGTAGTATATTCTTTTGCATAGAAAATTCCTTTTCTATATTTTGACTCAAAACTATAGTAATCTACTCCATATTCATCTTTTAACAATTTAATTTTTTCATTAACAGATTTATTTAATAATGCTTTAGTAGGATTACCATTATCTTTTACTTTATCAAAAGCATATAGATAAACAGAGTTTTTAATTGAGTCATTAACTCTCCATTCCAAATATTCTTGTACTTCATCAATAGTGTCTACTACAAATCCTCTTGCATCAAAGAAGCCAAATTCTTTTGGTCCGAATTGACCGAATTTATTATATTCAGAATTAAATTTAGCAGTACAGATAGAAGTAGCAACAGTAAGGATTTTTTCTACCTTGTTATCAAACCAATATTGTTTATTGATTTTAGGGCCGTCATTAAATAAAACTAAAGAAATTTCATCAGATTGATAATAGCCAATTTTTACGCCATCAACATTTTCACATACATACTTCAAAGTTTCTTTGAAGATTTCATATAAACGTTCATCAAATGGTTTTTTCATTCCTTTTGTGAATGAGTGGAAAGCTTTGCCATCCAATCTGATAATTAAGTATTTATTGCTTGCAAATTTTGCTCTATAATCCTTTTCCAAGTCTTTATATTTGTTTCCGATAACATCTTGTGTTTTCATTTTGTGTTCTCCAATTCATTTTATTTTATTCAGGTGTGGAAAGTGTATTGAAATATAATTAGATAAACTAATCAATATTTCTGTATATAAGGAACTTTTATTATATTCACTTTCCTCGGGTGCGTATTCTATCACCAACATTCCAACAAGAATTATTCTCTCCAAAGAAAGCAATAACTCAAGTCACAGAGGTCGATTGTTCATCCATTCTTATTTAACGAGCAAGCGCCACCTACACTTCGCTCAATAGTAATATAAAATTACTAAAATTTTTTAATTAACGTTATTTTCCATAATGGTCTAAATTCAAAATAGCATTTTCTGTTCTATCTTGAATAGTACCGCAATTGTAACAAACATAAGTATCATGGTCATTACCATACTTATCCCCCCATAAGAATAATTTTTCATCACCTGTTTTAACATAACCACATTCTGAACAAGTTTGAGTACTAGGGAAATATCTATCTGCCAACATAAACTCTACATTATACTCTTCAGCTTTGCTAATCATTTTTTGTTTAAAACGACCAAAAGCATTTCTATGTAATGATTTACATAATCTTTTATTCATTTTCATAGAATTAACATCTAAATCCTCAATAACAATCCTATTGTAATTTGTATAGAAATATTTAACTATATTATTTAGATTTGCTTCTTGAATATTATAAGCTTTAGTATAAGCATTATTAAGCTTGATTATCGCTTCATGATAGCTTTTACTATTAACATAATAAGGATTTTTATTTCTTTTCTTAGAAATTACTTTTGAATAATATTTAATCTTATCATATTGTTTGAGCAAAGATTTCGGCAATAAATAAAATTTATCATATTCTTTATTTTGTCCGTCTTTCTTTAAATAATCAATAGAGCCAACATTTACATCAATACCTGTTGATTGTTTAGATATTGCAGATTTTTCTTCAAATGGTGTTTCAACAGTTATATTAACATACCATTTATTACTTTCAACAGAAACAGTAAAATCATCTGCTATTCGTCCATTAAACTTTAATGATTCTGCCATTTTGATTTTAGTAAATCTATATTCAGGTTTTGATTTGTGAGATTTTGGTAATAGGAGCCATTTACCTTTTGTTCTTACTTTTCTTAAAGAAAGTTTCTTATGATTTTCAACATCTTTTTTCTTTTTATATTTGGGTTTCTTATGATTCGGCATGTCTGGATTGAAATAATTATTCCAAGCTTGACATAAATTATCAAATTGAATTTCTCTTATTAGACAATAGAAATTAGCTTCCCAATCAAATTTTTCCATCTTTCTTAAGTTGTTAGTGTGTGGAAAATAATTCTTATTTAATTCTTTTTGAGTATATAATCCAGTAGCTTTCATTTCCTTATAGATTTTATATTGAGCATTCCTTTCATCTATTGCTCTGTTCCAAACTGAACGTTGATAGTCATAGTATCGTTGAAAAACTTCTTGATTATGTTTATTAGGATATATTCTGATTTTGTGAGTTCTTATTATAGTTGGAATTGGATTTTCAGTTGCTTTCTTCTTTCTTCTCATTGATTCCTTTCAATTCCTTATTTATTTCTGTTTTATATTTTATCAAACTAGGATTTTTTCACTAAAAACATGAAGTATAGATAATAAATCTTCTTCAGTATTTTTGAGCACCTTTTGAGAACAAGTTCATTATAACAAAATTTTTAAAGAAAGTAAATATTTTTTATTTTATTGTTGACAAAATGAAATTTTTATTGTATTATATAAATATAGAAACGAAAGAGGAAAAGATTATGACTAAACTAGAAACATTACTTAAAGAATTATCAATTAAAGGAGCTAAAACTTACTACGTGGGTGGTTGTGTTCGTGATGAATTGCTTGGTAAAGAAAACAAAGACATTGACATTGAAATTCACCATATTACTGAAGATGAATTTGTTTCTGTTGCTCAAGAGCTAGGAATTAAAATTGATTTCGTTGGTAAATCATTTGGAGTTTACAAAGCTTTTATGGACGGTACAGATTTCGACTTCAGTTTCCCTCGTACTGAAAAACAAATTGGAGAGAAACATACTGACTTTGAAATTGTTGTTGACCCATTTATTGGTGAAGCTAAAGCTGCTGAACGCCGTGACTTTACAATCAACGCTTTAATGAAAGACACACAAACAGGTAAAATCCTTGACTTCTTTGGTGGAATGAAAGATTTAGAATCTGGTATTATTAGACATTGTACTGAAAAATTTGCTGAAGATTCATTACGAGTTTTCCGTGCAGCTCAATTTGCTTCTCGCTTTGGATTTGAAATTGCACCTGAAACAATTGAAATTGCTAAAACTCTTGATTGTACTACTCTTCCTATGGAACGAATTTTAGAAGAAACAAAGAAAGCAATTACTAAATCTGAAACACCATCTGTATTCTTTAAAGAACTTGAAAAGATGGGTGTTCTTGACTTGTTCTTTCCACCATTAGAACTTGAATTGATTGATAAATTAACAAAAGCTGCAAAAGAATTACACTCAGAAAAAGTAACAGAAATTGTTATTGCTTTCATCTTTGAGGGCTCTAAACTAACAATCACAAATCAAACAGAAATTGTTGAAATGATTAAATCTTTCAAATTCTTGTCAGAAGCTACTTCATCATTCATCAAAGATTCAAAAACAGTTGGAGAGTTTGTTTTCCTAACAGAACAAATCAAATTCAAAGAGTTTGCTCTATTCTCAATCCTAGTTGAAGGTGTTAAGCTTGGTTTACCAACATTTGAAATTAAATTCTTGACTTCCATGTTTAAAGCAAGTCAAGAAACAATTTCAACACAATTCATTACAGGTCAAGAGCTAATTCAACTTGGTTTTAAACCATCAAAAGAATTTGGTGAATTGATTTTACAATCTAAAAAACTTGCTTGCCAAGGAAAATCTAAAAAAGAATTTATCAAATCAATTACAAAATAAAAGAGAGCAAATTGCTCTCTTTTTCTATATACTGAAACTGATTTTGAATGTCGTTATATCGTCACTAATGGAACGCAAAATCAGTTAAAACTGAATTTCGATACATTTATCGACTTTACAGCAAAACAACTCAGAAACGCTTATTTTAATGCTAAAAGAAAAGGAGTAAATGTTTTTATTTTACTCCTTTTCCTTGTTTCTGATAAATCAATTTTCTATATAAATTTTTGTTAGCATAAAATAAGTCAATCATATCAAGTTTTTCTTTTGTTTCTTTTGCTATATTAAAATCATCATAATTTGATTCTTTATTATTTTCTGTTAGCATTTTTACTGAAACTTTAAAGAGTTTAGATAATTGATTTAGAATTATTAACGTTGGTGGAAATATTCCTAATTCTATTCCAGCATATTTATCTTTACTAATACCAAGATATTTAGCAATTTCATCTTGAGTTAATGAAGCATTTTCTCTGATTGTTTTTATTCTATTTTCCATTTCTTTATTCATCATCATGAGACCAAGCGAAGTTATCATACTCCATATCCATAAGTTCAGCAAAAGCTTCTAATGTTTTACCTGGTTGTACATCATATTTATTACCTTTATAATCAATATACATATCCACAATGTTATGAATACCCCAATCTTCATATCTGGGTAAATACACATTATAATCAAAGCAATCTTTAATGTTTTGAAGCACTTCATAGTATACATCTTCAAAATTATCTTCATCTAAAGAAATTAGTCTACCTGAAAGGATTTCTTTATTTTTCTTTAACTCTAAAAGTTGTGGATAGAAGTTGTCATTGTGGTCAAGATAAAAAGCTAAAGCTCTGTCAAAGTCAACTCTAATATCTATTCTATAATCACGAGTTTTACGTCTGTAATCATTGTCAAACTTGAATAAATCTAGCAAAATACTAAAATAAGGCAATGATTCTTTCAATTCATCAATAGACAAAGAAGTGTCTTCTGTAATATAATCGGCATCATTCCAATCACCTTTGATAAACAACTTGCACTTGTTAGTGCCTCTACGAGGTTTTAACAATTTTGAATCTAGCATATAGAATCTCTTTTCTTTTTTTATTTTATTTCATTCTATTGTAACAAATTTCTTTAAAAAAGTAAATCAAAAATATTTTTATTTTAGATTTATGTTAGCCGTTCTGACACTGTCACTAGTGACGCTCTAAAACAGTCTATTCTAATTTTCGATTCATTCTTCATGATTTTATTAAAACAGCTTAGCATTGCTTAAACTGACGCTAAAAAGAGAGCATAATTTTAACTATGCTCTCTAATTTTTTATTCTACTCCATTTAAAATTTCATGGAATACACGTTGAGTTAATTCAGTCTTTTGCTCTTTTGTTAAGTATTTTGTATTTACGCAGTAACCGCTGATACGAACAATGACATCTTCACCACTCATAATCTTTTCATAAACATCTTCAAGTTGCATTACATTTAAGTTAACGTGTTGACCGCCTTTTTCAAAATAACCATCAAGAATACTTACTAAGTTATCAACTTGTTCTTCATAAGTTTTACCTAATGCTTTAGGAGCAACTTGTGTTGTTAATGAAATACCGTCATTAGCATATTTGAAATCAAGTTTAGATAATGAGTTTAGATTTTGTAGCCATCCACCTTTTGATTTGTTAGATGGGTTAGCACCTGGTGAGAAGAACTCTACTTTAGAGTAATTTACTGAACCATCTTCATTTAGATAAATACCTTTATGAACAGGTGAATTACCAGTTTGTTTAGAATATGCTACGTTAGAAGTAATTGTAAGAATAGATACTGTAGCACGAGCGTTCTTATACAATTTATGTTTAGCAAGTTTGTGGTAATAAGTTTCTAACAACCATTCTGCCATTTCATTTGAGCGTGGGTCATCTTCACCATAACGAGGGAAGTCACCTTCAACTTCATAATCATAAATATAACCATTTTCATCACGGATTGTTTTAACTTTAGCATATTTAATAGCACATAATGAATCTACTAAATTCGCAAATCCACAAATACCAAATCCCATGTTAATACCAATCTTAGATGGTAACAATGCCATTTGAGCAGCTTCATAATTATATTTATCTGTCATGTAATGGATAATATTTAAAGCATCAACATAATTCTTAGTAGTCCATTCTAAAGCTTTGTCAAAGTTATCTAATACTTCATCAAAATCTAAATATTCAGAAGTAATTGGTTCTGTAACATCAAAGACTTTATAATCTCTATGAACATCATCATATCCACCATTTAATCCAGTAAGCAATGCTTTCAATACGTTAATACGAGCTCCGAAGTATTGAATGTTTGCATGGCATTCTTCATTTTCTGGGTCAAGTGGAGATACACAACATGAAATACAACTCATTTCACCATAACCGTCTTTAGCCATAGTAGTAACACCTTCATATTGAATAGAAGAGTGTTTATGACTCATTTCCATACAGTAATGTCTAAAGTTGTAAGGTAATTTATCAGTCCAAAGAACAGTTAAGTTTGGCTCTGGTGCATTACCAATATTGTCTAAAGTGTGTAAGAAGCGATAATCCATTTTAGTTACTCTATGGCGACCGTCATTACCCATACCACCCATAGAAATTGTAATAAATGTTGGGTCACCTGAATAGATTTCATCAAATGCTTTTTGTCTAGCAAATTTTACTGTTCTTAATTTAATAACAAAATCATCAACGAACTCTTGGATTTCTTTTTCAGTATAAGTTCCACGTGCTAAATCACGTTCAGCAAATACATCAAGAACAATTGGTAAACGACCGATAGAAGTAGCAGCTCCATTGATTACACGACAAGCAGCCATGAAAGCAATGTTAGTCCATTGAATAGCTTCTTTAGTATCAAATGCTGGTCTACGGACATCAACACCATACAAATCTCCTAATCTAATAATTTCATCAAGAGCTTCATATTGTTTAAAGATTTCTTCTTTTAATCTGATTGATTCATCATCAGTAGAAGTGATAGCTTGCCAATCTTTGTTCTTTTCTGCTTTTAAGTATTCTGCTCCATATAGAGCTAATCTTGCATAAACACCAATGATACGGCCACGAGAATAAGCATCAGGTAAACCACTAATTAAGTGTGAATGACGAGCTCGTCTAATATCTTGTGTATATGCTTTAAAGATACCGTCATTAACTGTAACAACATTCTTAGAGTAGAAGTCATGCACAATTGGGTCTGGTTCAAAGCCGTGTTCTTTCAATGCGGTTTCAGCTGTTCTTAATCCACCTTTTGGCATGAAGTTCAATTTGAATAACTCATCATTTTGAATACCATAAATAAGCTCATTTTCTTTGTCAATATATCCGGCTGGAATATCTGCAATAGAAGTTGGACGAGTATCCATAGGGAATCTTGTTTTTTCATATTCAGCTCTAGTAGAGTCCATAATATGTTTAATATGTAAAGTTCGTTCTGTTGCTTCTTCTAGGAAACCTTTATCACCATCATAAGGGGTGTAATTATCTTGGACGAACCTAGCAACACTAGTTGATTCTTTCCAAGCTTTTCCTTTAAAGCCTTCCCAAGCTTTACTATAAACTGCTTCATCAATAACTTTTTTCATTAAAAAGCACCTCGTTTTCTTTTGAGCTACATAAAGTGTAACCCTTTTCGATTATTATATCATATCTAGTTATATTATTCTACTTCCTTGATGCTCTAAGAGTGAAAACTATTATAAGACAAGTCATGAAAACAGTTTTGTTTTATAATAGTATTTAAGTGCTAAAAAATAACTTAGGACTTTAATCCTAAGTTATTCTGTATTGCCTGGCTCAGGCATTTTATCCTAAGTAAGGCACGGAATCTTCAGGCTAATCAAATGTGATTTGATTTTTATAGACTCGTTAAATTAGATTTAATTCCTCATAATGGCACACCTGCAAGCGCCTCTACACTCTCATTATACAAATTGAGTGCTACTTTTATAATGTGATAAGAATTGGTCTTTTCATCAATTCTTTTGTTTTTCTTATATTTTTATAAGCAGCTTTGTCTGAAATTTTTCTCATGATGTTACCGCCACCATTTAAGTCAGCATTCCATAAATTATCCTTACTATCTTTATATAAACCACGACTAATTCTTCTACCAGAGAATTTATGATTATCATTTTCACCATAAACAGGCAATTCGTCCTTATCAAAGAAACTTGCCTTTGATGTGTAACTTTCTTCTGTGAAAACTACTTCAATACCATTTAACAATCCTTTATATAATAATTGATTAAATAATTTAGTGTGGGGAATATTAACAAAATTTTGGTTATTTCTTCTACCAATATTGATTTCATTTTTCCAACCTACATTATTACCAATAATAATTTTTGAAATGTTGTTTTTTATGGCTTCATTTATAATATGAGTAGAGATTTTGTGCATTTCATAACCAATTTTATTATTTCGTTTAAAGGATAGTTGTTTTAATCTTTTAGAAGATTTAATACTAACTGGTAATTCTGACTTTAATTTTGCATTGGTCTTATTGTAATATTGATTGATACTTTTGATTGGTCTGCCATTGTATAATAACGGTCTGATTCCAATATTATTGTATATTGACACAATATTGTTTAAACCTGGGTCAATTGAGAAATACCTTGAATTATCTTTCTTGAGTTTTGGTTGTTTAACTTCATAAATTTTGAAACATTTGATTAAATCATTAGCTTCATCATAAACAAACTTAACCATTTTTATATTTGATTTTGTTGATTTAATTTTAAGATTATAACTTCTTTTACATAAAGTATAAGTGTAAGTTTGTTTATCTTCATCAAATTCAATCTGTTTAGATATTGCCAATTTGGGAAAAACAACTAAGTTATAACCATTTTTATCTTTGTATTTAGGTATTTTTTTCTTTTTGTTTGATTTATTATTAAAGAAACTAATAAATTGTTCCCCTACCTGTTTAAAAACTTCTCCAGCCAAATTAGATTGTAAGGCATAATAATCCGGGTTATCATTTTTGATAAAGATTGATTTTTGTAATTTCCAAGGTCTATAAGATTTAGTTTCAAAGTAATATTGTCTAACATCATAAAGACAAGCATTATAAAGATTTTTACTCAAGTGGCATAACTCTTTAATTAAATCAAATCTTTCATCAGTCGAATAGATTATCTCTTTTTCTGTTAAGTTCATATTTTCACCTCCTTTTAATTTATTTTTATAATAGTATACATATAGTTATATTATTCTTTTTTGCTAATTATATAAGTTATTTTCTTGAAATTTTTTAATTACTTCTAATTTTAAATTAGATAATTCTTCAAAGCTTGTTTCAATATCCTTAGTCCATATAAGAGCTTTTAATTCTACTATTTCTTCAGTTACATGAGATATAGTTACTTTTGAATTTTCTTTATTTAATAGATTTTGATTAGCTTCTATCGCTTCTTCTAATAATTGTTTAGCAAGAGCTATATCTTTATCAATTTTAATTTGAATAGAGATGGGATAGCTTGTAACAGATTCTTTTATATCATTGTTTACAATAATAGACTCATTCATAATTGAGTTAGGAATAATAGCTCTTTCGTTAGTGACAAGTTTTAAAGTTGTATGTCTTAGAGTCATTTCTTCAATAACACCTGTAATGTCTTGAGCAGGCATTCTAATTCTATCTCCAATCTTAAATGTTTCAGCAGAAAGAAGCATTAAGCCTGCTATAATATTTTTGATTGTGTTTTGTAAGATAAATCCAAGTACAGCTACAATAAGAGCACTATTTGTAAATAGAGAATTTAAACTTTTTTCAAAGATTGGATATTGAGAGCAAAAAACAAATATTCCTATAAGTACTACTATAATCTTACAAGTATTTGCTAGGAAAGTATTAGTTATATTATTGTGTTTCTCTATAATCTTTTGAAATATGTTATCTACTAAAAGATAAATAATAATAGTTGTTACAACTATAATTAGGTTAGGTATCGTTAATAAATCATTCATAGGTTTGCTCCATAATAAAAGAGCTATCAGAATAGCTCTTTGTTAATCTTTATTTTTTGTTTTCAGTGAGGTGTGCTAGAAGAGTTTTTACATCTTTGTTATGTTGAGTATCATCAGTTAGATTTTCAGCTTTAAGACGATTGATTGCTTCTTGTAATTTTCTAACTTCTGAAGTTGGAGTTTTATTTGCTTCATCTTGGAATGAGTAAAGAGCATCCCATACAGAGCGTTCATCATATTCAGTAGATGTTGTTTCAGCTTTTTCCAAATAAGAATCCCATAAGTTATCATTGAAGCGTGTATCAGAAAATCCTTTATACACTTCAAGAGCTTCATCAAAAGTAAGACCACGTTTAGTATAAACATCAAAAGTAAGACAAGAATGTTTACCTTCAATTTCATAAAAATCTAATTCTGTAATAGGATTTTCAACTTTGAAGTAATCTTCGGGAATGATAAGAGCTGCAGAAGCACCACCTGTACTATATTCGGGCTCATAATATTCTGTATGAGCAACGATAAAACTCTTTGAGTCTTTCAACACTTTATCAAATTTCTTTGATTTTTGTTTTTCAAAATCCATAGTTAACCAACTTTCTTTTTAAAATAAAAAGACCCCAATGGGATTCGAACCCACGTTCTTGGATTTGCAGTCCAATGCCTTAAACCAACTTGGCTATGGGGCCTTAAAAGGGTTTTTTACAAACCCTTATTAGAAACATTTAGGACAGATTCGGGAAATCAGAAGTTCCCGTGCATCAGCACACTGATAAGGAATAGCATTCTGAATGTATTCACCCATCTTCCACTTCATCAAATCAGAAGCATTAACTTCAACTTCGAAGCGGTCGTTACAGAAAATGCAAGCAACCGAAACGTTAGTAGGGTCAATCTTCTTATCTTCAGGCATCGGATATTTCTTCATGATTTACCTCTTTCTTTATGGTAGTACTATTATATCAATTTTAAAATTTAAAGTCAATAACTAAGCGATAACTTCTTGTTTGAATAACTCATGTTTGAAATCTTCAACATTAGCAAATCCAAGCATTTTAGAAAGCAATTCCATAGTCTTTGGAGTGATTGTAGTAATATAGCGACCTTGATTATGACGAGTCATAATACCTGGCAAGTAGTTCTTAGATTTGTTATATTCTTCAGCAAGGTCACCGTATGTTTTGCCAGTCAATGAAGCAAGATGAACTAGATTTTCCAAAATCTTGTCTTGGTCAAGACTAAGAATGAATTGATAAAATTCAGCAGCCTTAATAACTTCATGATACATTGGTAAAGTCAAATCTTCAATTGATAGATTAGAAGCTTCAACAAGCAATTTGTATTCCTTAGCTGTTACTTGATAACCTGTTAGATTACGACTACGATAGAAGTCAGTATGATTTTTAAAGTTAATATGGAATAGTTTAACCATATCTGAATCAATTTCAATAGTTTCTTCATTGTCAATATTACTCATTGAAGTTAGAATAGACAATTGTTTCAATGTAAGATTTTTAGTAAAATCACGGCCACTACGGTAATAACTAATTGTTGAGCGGTGGATTCCTAATACATCTGCCAATTCATTTAATGAATGTTTATTTAAGCTTTCTTTTACTGCGTTAATGTTAATTTTCATAATTTTTATTCACTCTTTCTTTTCTTTGTTTTTTTATTTATCTACTACTTTTTTGAATTTTTTAGCGATGAAATCAAGCAAACCTTCTGCGGCTTTGTCTGAAACAATATATGTACCGCTATTGTAAATTTCAGCCACAATTAAATTTCCGTCAAAGATAAAATACCCTGGACTGAATTTATCTCCGATTTCTTCAATTACATAGCCTTCTTTTTCCAATTCTTCTAGTAATTCTGTTACTTTCTTTTCGTTTTCAGTCATGTTTTATTCCTCATTTCTTTTTCTAAGTATATTATATACCATTTCTTATGTTTTGTCAACACATAAATTTAATTTTTATTTTTTATTTTATAGTCATATTATACAAGAAAATTTTTGGTTTGTCAACACAAAAAATAAAAAAAATAAAAAGAATTTTACTTCTTTTTATTTTTCTTATTTTGTTTAATATTGTTCACGACTAACTTCTAATCCTACCACGATTTGGCGGCCATCAGAATTATTATAAGCTAGACAAGTAGTAAGAATAGCTAATTTAGAATCAACGTGAATATCTTCAATATCTTCTTGAGTAATGTCAGTAAATTCTTTTAAGTATTTTTGATATTCAGTTAGATTATCCACATTTAATTTTACATTATCCTCAGTATAAAGAGGGAATACTGGTGGAATTAAACCTTGACCTACAATACGATAAGTTATTTTCACATTATTTTCAGTAAAGATATAAAAAGTTTTATTAGCTTTGTTAAATTCTGAATCAGAGAATTTTCTTAATTGAGTGAATTTATTATCACTGTATGTGTTGTGACCAAAAACGAAGTTAAAGTTATTATCTAAGTTAGTACTTGCTTTATAATCAAGGAAAATACTACCAATATCTAAGTATTCTTTTGTTAATGAATGAGTCAAATAATAATCATTATCAGTAGTTTGTAAGATTGGTTCATCAATATTAGTATTAGGTACTCTAATCCAACCAACTACATCTTCATTTGTTGATTTCTTAATTTCTTTCACATCTGGGTAATCGTGAGTATTTTCAACGACTTTCTTAGCAACTTCTTCAATCTTTGCTTCTTCTTGTTTAGCAGTCATATAATTCTTAGCTGGGGCAAATCCGAAATAGATTGTACCTACAATTCCTAGTACAATTAAAATCTTTAGAAGCCAATCCAGCCAATCGACTTTTTTCTTATTTTCCATTTACTTTCCTCACTTTTTTAGATATTATCTTATATCATTTTAATAGGAGAATATAGAATGAATAAATACTACATAGAGAATCAATCCAATCTCATTAAAATATATAAAGATTCTGTTGATAATAGTTTAGTCTTTAATAATATTCTTTTTTCTTCTTATTCTGAAGCTAAGTTTTACTTGCTTTATTTCAAAGATACTATATTTGAGAAATTAAGTTATACTAATTGTTATGATTTAGATTTAAAAGAGTACGCATTACTCAAAAATAAAATCAATGAATTAAAACAAAAAATAAATACCATTGATACTATTATAAAAAATCATGAAAATTATGTCAAGGGTTATTTCCAATCAGAAGAATGGCTCGCAAGACAAGAAGCTGCTAAATTATATGAGAATGTTTTAAATGAAAAACGAGTTCTTGTTATTGCTCATAAAGCAAAATTAGCTAGCCATATTAGAAAGATTTCAGATTTGAAAATTACAGCAGGAAGCTTAACTATTGATAATATATTGAATGGAAAATATAATCAAGTGCCTGCTTATTTAAAATCAAAACACATAGAAAGATTTACTCATGAATACACGAATGCTTTAATAGAATTTTCTAAAAAGGAAAATGAAGCACTTGATAATTACAAAGAAGTTTTAAGGAATTATGATAGTCAATCAAGAAGTATCTACAAAGAGAAAAAGAAAATTGTTAAACTATACTTAAAACAAATTGAATTAGAAAGAGAATTAAAAAGACTAGAGCTTAAAATTGTAACAAAAATTCCTAATCAGAATTACTATTATTTTGTAGCTATTGATAATCTACCTTTTGAAAGATTACAATACAATAAAGAGTTAGAATGTTATAATTTATTTGTAGTTTATAGGAATAGAATAACTGAGATTAAATCATTTTATGAATATGATAATCAATATTATATTTTCACATCAGATGGAATGCTTCCTAGTTCAAATTGTGTTTTCTTAATGAATGACAACATTGGTGAGCGTATAGAAGTAAAAAGGAAAGAAATTATATTAGGAGATAACTTATAAAAGGTAGCAATTTAATTGCTACCTTTTCTTTTTATGGTTCTTGATAATAAGCATTGCTGTTTACAAGTGCTGGATATAAAGGATTGTTTGGATAAGCATTGAATAATCTAAGCATATCTGCATTAGCTTTTGATTGCCATTCAATAATATCTTTATAATCACTTGGTACTTTATATTTTTCTACACCAGCATCTTCAACTTTTAATAATTTATCTTTCTTGTAATAAGTGTTGATTTTACTATTTACACTAGTGTCAGCTAATGTGAAGTATGGCTCTGGGAATTTATCCACATAAGATGAGTTAGCATCAACATCAGTTGGTTTCATGTTGTTAGGGTCAGTACTTGTTACTGTATCAGGTTTTTCCCAATCACTAACATCTTTGCCCTCATTCATTGCTAACATCAATTGTTTAAATACTCTTTGTTGTGAGTGAGCATAAACATCAACACTATGTCCGTATTCATTAGGTGAATCATATCCATTCCAAATAGCAATAGAAACATTCTTAGTTGTTCCAACTACCCAAGTGTCAGAAGCATCATTACTTGTTGCCCAACCAACTTCTGGGCCGTACCCAACAGTACCTGTCTTAACAGAATAACTCTTATAGTGATTGATAATAGCATCAGTAGCTGTACCATTAGGTTTAGGTACTTCTGCCATCATCTTCAATAAGATATATGCAGTGCTTTCTTTCATAGCTCTTGTTGGATTAAATTTAATTTCTTTTTCAGAGCCATCATTAAATACTAATTTAGTAATATATTGTGGTTTCTTATACATTCCTTTATTAGCAAGAGTAGCAGAAGCAGCTGCCATTTGCTCAGTAGAAACGTTTAATCCTAAAGCTGTAGAATCTCCATAAGTTTCTTCAGTGTCTAAGTTCATTCCAGCAAGGAATTTCTTAGCATTATTTGAGCCAACAACATTATTCAAGATACGAATAGCTGGAGTATTCAATGACATTCTAAGAGCAAACGCCATAGTTACATTTCCATAAGTTGCTCCACCAAAATTATGTGCTACTACATTTGTACCAGGGTAAAGATAATTACTTGAATCTAAAATATAATTTGTTCCCAATCCGTTATATTCAATAGCGGGACCGTAATCTTCAAATGGTTTAATAGATGAACCTGAGCTACGTGTTTGTTGTGTTGCTCTATTCAAACCAAATGCTTCTGTATTTCTTCCCCCATATTGAGCAATAACATAACCTGTATTAGGGTCCATTACAGTAGCTGCCATTTGTTCTTCACCATCTTTATAACCAGCAAAATTATCAAAAGTTGCTTTTACTTGAGAATTAGTATTTGGGTCTAATGCAGTATAAATTTGCATTGGAGTTTTTTCCAAATCGTAGCCTAATTCTTGAACTTGTTTAAGAGCAGAAGTCACATAAGCATTGTGTTCTTTTGTCTGAGCTAATACTGTTCCATTTCTCCAAAAACGTTCTTTCAAGCCTTCTTGGATTGGAACTTTTTTAGCTTCTTCGTATTGTTCTTCAGTAATCTTATTATTATTAAGAGCACTTAATAAAACAATATTTCGTCTTTCTTCTACTAACTCATGATTATCATATAGATTATATGCTGACGGAGCTTGTCCTAATCCAGCGATTGTTGCTAATTTAGATAATGTTACAGCATCATCACCAGTTAAATCTTTCAAGCTTTGTCCGTAATAAGTAATTGCAATAGTGTTAGCACCATAAGAGCCTTCGCCCATATTGATTAAGTTAATATACCATTCTAAAATTTGTTTCTTGTCAAAGTTTAAGTCCATTTGAGAAGCAAGCCAAATTTCTTTAATCTTTCTATCAATAGTTCTATCTTTTACATCACTTGAGAATACAAGGTTTTTAATAAGTTGCTGTTCGATAGTTGAACCACCACGAGCACCTTTACTCTTAATAGCAGCTAAGATTGCTTCGAAAGACCAACCTTTTTCATTCCAATAATTCTTATTTTCGGTTGCAAGCAATAGTTCAATATATTTAGTTGGAATTTCATCATAGCGAATATAATCTCGTCTATGGTCATTATCTGAATAGATTATTTGACCAGTTGAATCATACATATTTGTAGTTCCGCCAGTTGCTTTTGTAATCATTTCTTCAGTAATTTTAGGAGTTTGTTTGATAACACCTGCACTATAAATAGTTCCAGCTAAGAAACCAACAAGAACAAGGATAAATCCTAATATTAAACTCCATTTAAAAAGCTTTAAAATAAATTTCATAATCTTTTTTAAAATTTTCATTAGTTATTCTCCTTAGTTGTTGCTTCTGTTGTTTCTTTTTTATTTTCTTTGTCTTTATCTTTTGACTCTGTAGTAGTCGTTTTTTCTTTAGCAATATTAACAGTAAACGCACTACCCTTTAAAATCTTAGAATAATCAGAATTAGTTGGATTTTGAGAAAGTACAGTATCTTTCTTAGCAGAATCTTCTACTTTGTTAATAATAAGAGTAATTCCATTTTCTTTAGCCCAAGCTTTTACTGATTCAATGTCTTTTCCAACAAAATTAGGCAAGTTAATCATACTATTATTATATTGTGAATATGTTTTACTCCAAGTGTCGAAAGCGTTTTTGCTTTCAGCAGCTTTGCTATATTCTGAGTAAAGATTGATAGCTTTGTCATGTTTTTCTAAAATCTTAGTTGAGTTGTTAATGATTTCAGTCATATAATTTGATACAACAGGCCAACTAAAGTTAAGAGCTGCTTTAGTATTACTCCATTCTGCAATAGAAGATGAACTTACATCTTTCTTAACAATAATCTTTTTGTCCGAAACATCAAATGTTGAATTAAACATATTGAATAAAGCAGAAATAGTAGCTGTATCATCTTTCAATTTGTTCAATTCGTTATAAGTGTTAATTAGCCATTCTTTTTGAATTGCATCATTTTCTAAGTAAGAATCCATAATTTTCCAGTGTTTATCAACATAATCACTTACTGTTTGAGGAGTAGTAGAATCTAGTAATGCAGTATGTTCTTTATTCCACATAGCGTCATAGTCAGATTTCATACTCCACATATTACTTACTAATTTATATTTTTCTTGTTCTTTTTCTTGTAATGACGGAGCTAGTTTATCAAATTCTTTCTTTAGTTCGTCTAAATCATTTTGAGTAATTCCCTCAGCAAATGTTCCTTTATTGCTATCATAGATAGTACTTAATCTTGAAGTATATTCTGAAAGATTATCCATATCCTCTTGGCTTAGATAAAGCATATAAGGTTCTAATGAAGCAATAGGTGTTTTGGATTGTTTTTGCCAAGCTTTGCTACTATTATAGATTGACAAAAGATTCACACCTTCGATAGCAATTCCACCAATAATTCCAACAGTAATAAGTGTTAGAATAATATTAGCTCGTTTGCTACGTTTTTTGCGTTTCTTTTCTAAAGTCATTTTAAAAACTTCTCTCCGAGATAGTTGTTCAATTTCTTTTTTATTATCTTCCATATTTATCCCTTACTATTTTATTTTTATTCTAAGTTTTATTTTACAATATCTTGGCTAAAAAGTCAAATTTAAAAGAGAGTTGCTTTATTTAGTAACTCTCTTTAAAACTGTTTCTAAGCTGTTTTTTCATGAAGTCGATACATTTATCGAAAATCAGTTTTGACTGTCTTAGCGTTGCACTAGTGACGATGTATCGACCATTAAAATCTATTTAAGCTCATTTCTAACTTGCATAAGTGCCTTACCTAACAAGTTCAATCCTTTATAATTCTTTTCATCAAGAATCTTATCATCTTTCCAGTCGATTTTGACACCCCAAATCTTATCGTAAGGAGAACCTTCTACTAAGATTCTATCGCCTGTTTCAAGTAAGATTTGTTTCAAATCTTCATTTTGTGAGAATTTGGCACGAAGAACTTCCACCATTTTATCATAGCGAACTTCACTCCACTTAGTATCGTTGTAATTTCTTACTTTACGGCCAAGCATTTTAACTTGATAAGGGTGAGTTTCATAAGCAATTTGACTTGCTTTACTCTTATCAAATAACAATGCTTTTTCAATCATAAAGCCTTGCTCTGAAAATTGCAAGTTATACCCCTTATAGTAAAAATGTGTTTTATAAAAATTTGAAAATGGAGCTTGGTCTGTAAAGAAATACACATGGGAATCTGTATATCTCATATTGTTAATAATTTTATCCATTTAATAATTCTTCCTCTCGTTCTTGTTTTACTTTTGTTTGAACTAGCAATGCTAATGTAACTGGGCCTTCACCTTTTCTTTGTGTTCTCCAATCAACACCTTTTCTTATATTGAATACACATGGCAAAGCATATGATTCCATATAATCTTTCCAATTCAAGCCAAGTTCTTTGTCTGATAAATGTTTTGTAGCTTTATAAGCTTTTTGAACTTCATCTTCAAAATATTTAGCATGAGTTAGAGTAGTATCAAGTAATCCTAAATGTTTGTAGTGTTCGTGTTGTTGTTCAACAGCAATTAAATCATCAATTTCATCAGCAAGATAGCTTTCAATGATTGTAGAGATTTTAGCATTTGTTAGTGGCCCAAAGAAGATACCGTAGTAATCTTTTAATCGGAACCATTCATCTGTTTTGAATTTAATAAGTTTTCCATAAGTATTTTCTAGCACGAAGCCTTCAATATCTTTAGCATTACTCATGACTTCTTGAATTTCTTCAAAAGTGTATTGGAAAACTTTTGGTTGGTTAAATCCAAAGCGTTTAGCAATTTTGTTTAATTGTTCTTGTGAATAACGTTTACCTGTTTTATTTTCATGAGCGCCAATCAAAACGTAATCAGTATGAGTATAATGGATTACAATTGGGTTTTTGATTGAAATATATTCAAATGCTAATGTAATATTTTTAACTCGTAGATAGTTAAGCAATTCTATATAATTTTCTTTTTGATAGAACCATTTAAGAGCAGCTTGAGTATATGGATTATGTGATGTAGAAGTAGTTGCAGCTACAAAACGTTTTTTATGTTCTGCTAAGAGAATTAGCGAGCTGTCTAATTTTTCGTAGAAATTATACTTATGATTAGGAATATATTCTACTTCTGAATAAATCTTTTTAAATTCTTTTGAATAGTTTTCATATTCAGTTAATTGTTTCCAGTTAAAGAATTTTTCAAATCCTCGTAAAATTACATTCCCTTTCAAGTCTAATGTTAGACCACGAGCTTGTTTATACAAAGGATTATTAAAGTCTACTCCACCATGAAGGTATTTTACTGTAGTCAATCCATTTTCTTTTTTATAAGCGATACCTAACTGCATATCTCCATCTTTTGATAAGTTTGTTCGTTGTAATTCTTTATATTGTTTTAATAGATTCATAGTTCTCATTCCTTTGTGATTTATAGTTATATTATACAATAAAATAATTGAATTGTCAACAAGGAATGAAACTATTTTTACAAATTATCCAAAATTGGTAACCATTTATCAGTTTCTTCCAAGTTGATTTTATAGTTAATGTCTGCAAATGATTCTTTATGTTCATTTGGCTTTGTATATGGAATACCGTCAATTACTTCCATTGTACCCTTATTTCTGATTGATTTTTTAATTTGTTTTAAATATAAATCTTGATTAAATTTAAACAGAATATGATTATCTTTATCTAATGTTACTAAAACAGTAAAAATGATTTCATTGTTCATATATTGACGAACTGGGTCACTAAATTTTCCAACATTACAATCAGTCAAAATTGTTTTTGCTTTTTCTACGATTTGTTCTATTTTTTGATTTTCTATACTTTCTAATGACAAACGAATTGCACCTAGAAAAGTTCTGTCATGCTTCAAATTATTTAGCTCGGTTGTAATTCTTTTCTTTCTCCAATTTTTATTGAAATTAAAGCTATATAAATATTGTGAAGCTTTATTATATTCATGAATTTTTAATAGATAACCATAGCCATTTGGAGTAATACTAAAGATTAAATCTTCCCCGTATTCTTTCTGTAACCATTGTGCAATATATTGTTCAGGTTCAAATAATCCAGCTCCTACTCCAGCAAGAAGTCTTTTCATATTTTCATATGAAGCATGAATCTTATCAATTTCTTCTTTTCCATATTCTAAAAAGATTTGGCGGTCTTCATTGTTATCCATTGTGTCAGAAAAATACTTAAACAAGAAAGTCTTATCTTGAATTAGTTCAATTCTATCTGACTTTTTAGCTTTTGCTAAAACAATAAAATTACTATCATAAAATACTTGAGAAGCAAAATAAGCAAAACTGCTATCACTCGCCATTTCAAACTTATTATTCTTTGGATTAAAATAAAAGTAATTATCTTGTGGCTTTTCTAAACACAAATCTGGCAAATAGATAGCAAGCAAAATTACTTCTTGTTTTCCAATATAAAATTTATTTCCTTTTTGTTTAAGCATAGTTTGGACTCCTTTTATAGATTTTCTTTCTTAGTATAAGTAAATAGTTCTGTACGTTCTTTTTCTTTTGGTGTTTGTTTAGAGTATCTATTACGAATTGATTGAGAATATACTCCAGAGTAATTATCCCTTACCCAACCACCAATACGTTCAACAAATGCTTTATCATTAAATTGTGAAGATTCATTTTTAGTTGTAATGGCAGCATCTTTAATAATTGAATACCATGCGTGACCAGCATTATGAATCATACCTGAAATCATTCCAACAGAACCAATTGAGTGAGTTCCGTCAAGAAAATCTACTCCAGTTTCTTTTTTAAGTTTTTCTAATACTGGCATAATATTAGTTTCAAAAATATATTGTGCTTGAGAAGCTTTGAATTTTTCTGTTTCATTTTCTCCTAATGTTTTCCATGAAGCATTAAATTCATCAGAGTTAATTTCACCTGTTAATTGAGAGCGTAGCTCAGGATAATTTTTATTTAAAAATTCTAAATAAGGTTTCATTGTGTATCTTTGAGTCAATGAGTAAGTTCCGTAATTCATTCCAGCACCATCTTCAAGTGTTCCTAAGATAGCTCCAGGGTTTCGATTACCAGATTCATAGATAGCAGTAATTTCAAACACTTGCATAGGCTTTTTATCATTTTCTGCTTTTGCTTTTTCTTTAGCAATTTTTTCTTTCTCTTGTTTTTCGATAACGTGTTGATTGTTTTTTGAGTTAGCTTTCTTTAGAACTTTTTCAAAATCATTTTTAGATGAAGCTTGATAAAGTTCCTTAAAGAAATCTTCTTTTTCTTTTGTTGTCAGTTCTGATAGTTTAGCAATTTTTTCTTTGTATTCTGTTAATGTTGAAACAGAAGTATCAGATAGCAGTTCTCCTTTAGCAGAATCTTGAATAGTTGGTGAATCTGCATGAACTGTTGTGTGGGTAAAGTTAAATAACATAGCGCCTAAAATAATTATTTTCTTCAAATTAAAAACTCCTTTATTCTTTCATTTCTTATTGTATTATATAACAAGATTTACAAAAAGTCAACCATAATAAAATAAGAGTGGTTTTTAGGCCACTCTTTTTACAGGCAATTTGTTGAATACTTCATAGAAATATGTTCTTGGATATAGCTCATCTAATTCGATTAGAACTTTCCAAAGTATTTCTTCTTCTGTACAGATTTTTTCAATAATTGGTTCTCTGTTAATATATTTATAAATAATTTTAATTTCTAAAGGAATATTTTCAAATTTAATATTATTACCCGTTTCATCAAGCAAAGTTACTTGATAGACTATATTGTCAATATTACCTCTTGTGTAAAGCAAGTATTGACTTATATCAAATTTGAAATCAGATAATGGCCTACCTTTCATAAGAAAATCAAGGGCTTTATAAATGCTATTAAATTCAAAATCTATCACTTTAGTTCCTTTTTCTTTCTCAATCACTTGAAATCTTAAAATCATTCTTATTCTTCTTTCTTGTAAGTAAAATATGAATCATCATCATCAGTATTTACACTTTTAGGTTCATCTAAATCTTTATGACTTGTACTTCCATTTATAACTGCATTTGTCTTTAGTTTAGTTACTGTATCTTCGCCAAGTTCTTCTCTAATTCTGTTTTGAATTTCTAACAAACTATCTGCTTTAGCAATTTGATAACTAATACCAGCAATAGTAGCATCATCACCTTCAAGTTGGAATTGTTCAATATCATTCAAGCTACTCTTATAACCTAATAAATTCATCATATTGCTTGAATTTAATGGAATGTCTGTTTGAATATTCGTGCTCACTGCTTCAAGAATTTCAGAATAATTGCCTAAGCTATCAAATGAAATCATTTTAGAAATAATAGCTTGAATAACTTCACGTTGGCGTTTTTGTCTACCGTAATCGCCCTCTGGGTCATGGTATCTCATTCTTGAATAAACTAATGCTCCCTCGCCATTTAAGTGTTGTTTTCCAGTTCCAATTACAATTTGGTTATCTGGTTCTTGGTCTTGAATAGTAATAGGGAACCCTAATTTATTTTCAACATCAATTCCACCAACAGCATCGACTAATTTAGCTAAGCCATTCATATTGATTAACAAATAATGGTCAAACTTCATATTAAGCATTTTCTCAATAGTAGGAATAGCTAAATCAACTCCGCCCATTTGATAAGCTGCATTTAATTTAGCTTGAATTGTTTCGCCTTGATAATCAATTTCAGTAAGTATATCCCGTTCTAAACTTGTAATAGTTGTTTTCTTTGTTTTTGGATTGATAGTCATAACAAGCATACTATCGCTATTACCAGCCCATGTTTCTGTTCTTTCGTTATTTCCGGTATCTACTCCCATTAAAAGAATAGACATTGGTTTAGTAGCTTCAATAACTTTATTTTCTTCATGATTTTCAATCGGTTTATAAGTTTGTTCTAATTTAGTTTCAGCATTTTTCACTAAATAATAAGAATAAGCTGCTCCACATGATAGAATAACTAAGATTACTATTAGAAATCGCTTCAGAAGCAATTTCTTTCTTGATACATTTTTTGTTGCTCTTGTTTCCAATTTTTAAACCCCTTTTCTATATGGAAAAATAAGCAATTCTAAGCTGTTTTTTTCGTAAAGTCGATACATTTATCGAAATTAAGATTTTACAGTCTTAGCGTTGCTTATATGACGATATAACAACCCTTAAAATCAGTTTTATTCTTCTGAGTAAGTGACACCAAGGATAGTTAAATCATAGCTTTCTTGTGGCACTGGAGTATAAACATGAACTGTATCTCCAATTGTGTGGCCGAACAATGCTTTACCGATTGGCGATTCTTGAGTAATCTTCATTTCGAAAGCGTCAGCGTGAGAAATACCTACGATTTTGTAAGTTACTTCTTGTTGTGTATCTGATTCTAATACTCTTACTGTTCGTCCGATACTTACAATATTTTCTTGAGTATCGGTAATGTTAATAATTTGAGCAGAGCGTAATCGTTCTTCTAGTTTAGCAATTTCTGTATCAAGAAAGGCTTGTTCGTCTTTAGCTGCTTCATATTCAGAGTTCTCTGAAAGGTCCCCGTAAGAACGAGCAATTTTGATACGTTCAATAATTTCAGGTCGTTTTACTAATTTAAGTTCTTCTAATTTTTGTTCTAAAGAATGATACTCTGCTTGTGTCATTTGTAAATTTTTTGTCATATTCTATAATCTCCTATTTCATGTCTATTTTAATATAAACGATTTCTTTATTTTTATTTCTTGCTACTTTGACTGGATAAACACCATCACCATATGCAGTGCTAGACCAAACAGCATTATGTGTTACATAAGGTTCAAAGGATAAATCGAGATAATTGTTCTTATCATTAAACAAATGAGTGTAATATGGAATATTTGGATAGAAGTCTCTCAATTCTAATTCCATTTCCTTTATTTGCTTACGTAGTTTATCAATTGAACTAAGTAATTCTTTATCTTGCATAGCAATAAGTTTTGAAAACAATATATCTACAGCTTTGTATTTTCTTGTTAATTTTTTATAACCGGGTGGAAGTTCCTTTTTAACGTGTCTATATGTTTTTTCACAGATAAAGTCATACCATCTTTCTGCGTTACGGCTATAAATATCCTCATATTCTGAAGCATTTGTAATTCCTAATTGGCCGGAGTCAACACCGATAGTAAATGGTAATTTTGTTAATCGTTTAGGCGTTTCTTTATAAGATTCATGAGATAAGATTAAATACTCTGGTCGATTTGAGTAAATACCAAGTTGTGCATAAGAAATGTTCCATACACCAGGTTTAACCTTAGTTTTATTATTCTTAACTTCATTTGGTCTGTAACAAGGGTCAGTAAAAATAACTTCTTCTTCCAAGTGAATTTGACCAATGTTTTCTAGTGGTAACGTTGAATCATATTGTTTTACCTTTTTGATAAGAATAGGATAACCTTCGTCTGTAATATTTTTAAGAAGTGCTGACATACCAAGAATATGACAAGATTTTTCATATTTAACTTCATCATCTAATAGGATTTGAATTGTTACCTCGTTAAATTCTTCATCAAAATTAAAATTTGCTTTATATGGAGCTTTAATAAATTCAGATTGTGTCAAAATCTGTTTTAATTCTTCCATGTTGCTGTATTTCATCATAATTTCATAACCTTTCTTAAATGCTATCAACTAGAGCCGCAAACTCAGTAATAAAGTATTTGTATTCTTTATTTTCAATGAATTTGTTGTCAATCCAAGTTCCACCATATTTCGGTTCCATAATATTTTTATTAGTAATTTCTTCAGGTGATAAATACCAATCAAAATCAATTGGTTTGTATTTACCATCAACTTTCTCAAGTTTCAATTCTGTTTCATCTGGTAAAAAGATTGTGCTTTCATCAGTAAAATTAAATTTTGTGATTTTTTGCTCGTCTTGTTTTAATTCTTCTTCAAGTTTTAGATAATCTTGTTCCCTTGAAGTTAGATAAGTTTCTATCATTTTAATTACTCCGTTTCAACAAGTTCTTTATAATTTACCCATACTTTATTATCAGTGTCCCAAATATACAAATCATAAGAAGTACCATTTAACTTGTATCTTACTTCTTCGCCCTTTGAACCATAGCAACTAAATTCTTGTGGAAAATTAAGTAATTTCACAAGTTTAGTATAATCATACTCTTTTGTTTTTAGTTTAAATGACCAAATATAATTTAACTCTCTCAAATTTTGGAATGGGTCTTTTGATAGATTTTTACAATACTCTATACCTTGTACATTTTTAAGATACTTGTAATTAACTTCATCTAATTCCATATATAATTTTTCAAAATATTCAACAGGTGTATTTTCTAAGAATTGTACTTCTCCTAATTTAGGGTAATTGTATGATTTATTCTTATCAACAAGTTTAGCAAATACTCTATAAGTCATGCTATTTGCTTCATCTAACAATAGCAAATCTTTTTCAAGCATTAGTTGCCAATTTTCTTTTAGAGCATCTTTTAATTTAGGAATGAAAGTATCAAATCTTCTTAAAAGATTAAATGGTTTATATAGAGTTACATATTCTTTTGCTAAAGCCCAATCTCCGTTACCATTTTTAAAATCGTTTTTATATTCTTCATATTCAGCTAATCGTTTTTCGATAGCTTTCATTTCGTTTTCATAATCTAATTCAAGTTTCCTTTTCTTTTTCAACAATTCAGTTTCAGCATTGACAATATCCATATAATTTTTCATTGTTTATTACCTCTTTTTATTTATATTTCTATTGTATTATAAAAAGATTAAGTTGTCAAACAAAAAAGAAAGATTAGTTAAAATCTTCCTTTTCTTGAGTGTTATTCTTAATAATATTTTCCAATTCTTGTTGGTTAAATTCCTTTAATTTTGCTCTTTTTTCTTTGTGTGATTTTAGAACACGATTAGTCATTTCTTTTAAACAATTGAAAATCTTTTCTTGGATAGACAATCTTCTTTCAAAAATTACTTTTAATTCAGTTTCGTTATCAGACTTATCACTTAACACTAATTCCTTAACTTTAATATTTTTGCCTTGGCCCTCATACTCATAAGTTAATTTTTTAATATTGTACTCTAATTCTCCTAATCCTTTTCGGGCAGTCAAGATTAAATCTCTATCTGTATCTTTTTTGTTTGCGGCTCTAGCTAGATATTCAAAGCTTTCATCAACCCAATTATTTGTAAATAAATCATGGTCTTCAGTAGACCTTAGAATAAATTTTATTTGGCCATTGTTTTTTAATGTTGTTATCAAATAAATCCCCCCTCTATTTGTAGGTAACTTATCTTTCAAATTTTAATTCATATTCCTTAGTATCTTCATTCAGAATATATTGTACTCGGCCTACAACATTGATTACCTTAGGAAAATTAAGTAGTTGTAGGACTTTCTCAAATTTGGCTACTTTGAATTTTGTAATCCCTTTTAGAGTGCCGTAATTGAAATCACCAATATGTGTTTCATCTGTAAATTGATTATTTTCTCTTTGAGTTAATTCTTCTTTTTCTGTTTCGATTTTGAAGTCTTTTAACTTATTTAGTTCCAAAAGCAATTCTGAATAATAGTCATCTGTCAAATCCTTATGAAAGATTACCTTACTCTCTCCTAATCTTCTACCCCAACTTACTGCATTTACTTTAAAGTCAAAAGTCCCCCAACTACCTTGTATAAATGTAATGGGGTCCTTGAGCAATGATTTGTAATTGCTTAACAAAGTTTCTTGTAGTTCTTCAAAATATTTTTCACTATTAAGCAAAATGAATATAGGATTAACTAACTTAATTAAATCTTTAGCTTCAACATAAACTGACTTAATGCCTTCTTCAATAGACTTCTTGTATTCTTCCAACTCTTTGGCACGAGTCTGTTTTCTTTCAAGTTCCCATTCATAATTCTTAATGCTTGCTTTTACTTCTTCTAATTCTTGGCAAATACTTAAATAATTCATTTTAATTAAATCTTTCTAGTTCTTTTTCAATTTCGGAGTAAGCAATCTCATTCCCGTCATAATCAATAGCAGAAACTCTGATTGGAGTATTTTCACTTCTATAAATATTAACAAGTTTCAATAATTCACCTAATGAATATCTTGTAAATGTTAGAGAGTTCAATAATCTATTTGAAGTAGCATGCTTAATTTCAATTCTTGAATATGAATCAAAGAATTTATTTAATTCATTATCTTTCTTACGAGCTTTGCTAAATTTAAATGCTTCTTCTTCAGTAATAAAGACATCAGCAACTTTACTTGAATATTCAACATTAAAACTTGCGCCCATACCCGCTCCAGTCCATTGGCCTTTAGCTGACCATAACCACAATCGTCCAAAATCATCATAGATGGTTACTGGAGCATATGGTTTGAAAACATAATTATCAAAGAATGAAATAGGCATTTCTGATTGTGGTTTAAGTAAATCTTCTGTTATTTCTAAATAATAAATTTCACCTTGTTTATCAACGTAATAGAGAGTATCTCCAGCTTCAAACATATAACTTTTAATTTGCTTCATTTACTTTCCCCTTGTATTTTTCATTTAGTTCATTTAGGGCTTTGCTATATTCAATAACTTCTTTCCAAACCTTTTCTGACAATTTACCGTCTTTAATATTGTAAATGTGATAGAATGTTTCCCCTTGCCCACTAATCTTTTCAAAAATATAATATTCATTGTTCTCCTGAACTGCGAATAACTCAGTAGTGAACATGAAATCTTCAAAGTTCAAATCAGTGTTAGGTGGGAATGAAATAATAATACCACCATTTTCTAAATGTTTGTAGTAAGTTTGAGATTCAACTACATCAATAAATGCTTCAACACTATCAAAGATAAAATAATTTGCTTCATATGGATTATCAAAGCTTTTTGGAATTTCATCTACAAATTGTTCCGTAAAGTTTAAAACTTCTCTTGATTTAATCATCTTTACAATTTCATCAATTGTGAATTTACCAAAAACCTTGTTATAAATTTTCTCAAGTTTTGCTTCTGCACTAGCCGCAGCTTCTAATGATTTAAGAAATTCTGGGTCAATATGGATTCCTATTTGAATTTTAAACTCACGACCATTAAAATCCTCATAATCTTCCATTTTTTCATTATCAGTCAATTTGAAATTGAAAGTATTTAGCATGAAGTCTTTAAGTTCTTTAAAATTACCATTAAAGATTTCTTTTCCATCAGTGTTAAACACTGTATTGTTATCATAAATGTTGTTATCTAGTTTCATTAGTGGCATACCTTTCACTGTTTAACTTATCAAAGACTCTAAATTCTTTGTGAAGTTACCTTTCTTTTTATCCTTTTTAATCCAAGCTTTTTCTTTTTTAGTCTTGAATTTTTCATCTATGACTATTATAACACTTTTTGAGTTAAAATTCAAATAAATTTCTTTAATTTTCTTGGGATATAATGAGTAATATGGAGAGCCATTTTCATCATAAATCTTAACAGTTGAGAAAACAAATTTTTCTTCAAAGCCATCTTTATTGAAAAATTTGACCAAAATATCGTCTTTTTTGAGTTCTTTTAGGTGTTTGTATCTTTCTTCACTCAAAAACAATTGGTCCCAATGAAGAATTTTTTGAATCGGGGTCAATTGTTCTATATTTTGGGCTTTCTTAATCAAACTAAAAAATTTTTTAGCAAATATTCTGACCTCTATTCTTTTAGCAAATACCATAACATTCATCTTTTTGTGATTGGGATAAACCAATTTACAATCATTAGCTAATAAGCTTTCTTTGAAATTTTGAGCAATATTATTCATCTTTTACTCTTTCTAGTCTTTGAAATCTTCATCAAGATGATGTTTAATATGGTTAATAAACTCATCTTTGGTCATGTTTGGAAATTCATTTAAGTGAGTGAATAGATAGTTAATAACTGTAGTAATTGATTTAATTTCAGCGTTATCATTATTTCTGTAAATATATGAAGTTGAATCGCTAAAAACAATTTCGATTTCAATTTCTGCTTCAACCCATTCTCCGCCACAAGTTTCGCACCAGCCTTCTTCATAGTGTTCATCTTTATAAATTGGTGTAATTTCTAGTACTTCTGTATCTTTTAATTTAAATAGCATATTGTTACTCCTTTATTTTAATAATAAATCAACTTTACTTTCTAAGGTTTCTTTCTTTTTCTTTTGATTTTCTTTTTCTAAATTTTCTTTTTTCTCGTCAGCCCATTGAAAACTTTCATCAATAAGGATTACCAGACTTGACTTGTCTTTATTTAAGTAGATTTCTTTAATTCTCTTTACCCAGCTTAATTTTGGAATTTCTTCACCTTTTTCATCAAGAACCTCTATATGAGTTATCTTCGCTCCAATAGCTTTAGTTCCATTTTTTTCTTCAAAAAATAGAACTAATGGATTTCTATTTCTATAATTGTCATTTTCCAGTTTATATATTTCATGATAAATTCTATCTGATAAAAACAATTTATTTCTATTTTTTAACCCCTCAATAATTCTAAAACCGTCAAAAGCAATTCCTATTTTATAAATAATATTGTTATTAGTTATATGTTCATTTGATTTCATGCTCAAGTTTAGGCCTAAATTGTTAGGATAAATAAGTTTGTATCCATCTTTAAGCAATTGCTCTGTTTTATTTAAAGTTATTTCATTCATATTCAATCCTTTCATTTTAACAAATCTTTTACATCTTTTAATAAATTTTCCTTTTCAGCTTTTTCAACTTCTAACTCGTTTCGTCTTTTAGCTATAGCTTTTAATTCTTTTTTTTCATATGCTGAACAAAAGTTTTCATCTATTACTATAACAATAGCCCCTAAATTCTCATTAAAGTAAATTTCTTTTATTCGTTTAGCATGGGAAATTTTAATTTCTTCAAACTTGGAATTTGTTAATTTCATTTCCTTTAATGAAAAGTATTTTATGAGCTTGTTGTTTTCTGAAAAGAACTCTAAATTTAGGTGCCTTACATCTAATTTGAGAGCTTGTCTAAATGTTTGATACACATCTTCAGTAATAAACAATTTATTAGCATTGAGTAATTTTTCCAAAAGATTTAATTCACTATTATCGGCACCTATAATAAGTCTAGCAACTGTATAATTATCTGTAAAATTAACTTTCAAATTTTTATCATTAGGATAAATTAACTTATAATCTTGTAATTCAATCTTCTTATTCTGTGATACTATTTCATTCATGTTTTTTAAATACTCTCTTTCATTTTGAAGGTTGTTATATCGTCATATAAGCAACGCTAAAACAGTTAAAACTGATTTTCGATAAATGTATCGACTTTACAGTAAAACAGCTTAGAGTTGCTTATTTTTAATTAAAAGTTAAATCAAGCTCTTCTTCTATTTGCTTTTTATTTTTTATTTTTTCTTCATGTTTTTTAGCAGCTTTTGTTTTAAAATTATTGTCAGTAATGATAACAACTTTTCTTGCTCCTTGATAAAATAAAATATATTTAATTTTCTCTAAAAATAAGGTTTCTGAGCTCACATTTCCCTCTGATGCAATATATACATCTGTTCCCAAATTAAAAGAACCTGAAAAGTTATCTCTACTTATAATCAATTCAGTCTTACTATAATTTTTGCCAAAGTTACATGGTTTTAAAAACAAATCATTTTTATATGTAAAGATACGGTCCTATAAATTCAATTTCCAGCACCACAATCCAGTTCTAATATGGCGACTTGTTGAGCCGTCATATTTTCTTTTTAATTGGATTTTTATATTTTTGTTGGGATAAATTACTTTATAACCCCTTTCAAGGTAATATTCTAATACAGAGTCTTTTTCTTCTTTTAATTCTTCAGTAATATAATTCATAATTCATTTCCTTTTCTATATTTACTAGTTTAAATCTATTCTTTTGAATTTAAATGTATCTGAGTTCCAGTCTAAGCAGTTATGAGTCAGTTTATATTGTTTTCAATAGCATTTGTCATTTATTTTATAAAACAGTTTAGCGCTGTAGTTTTAATCAAATAATGATTGCAAATCTTCTTCTAACTTGCTTTCAAGATTTTGTTTTTTGTTATTCTCTACTTCTGCTCTTTTAGCTGCAGATGATTTGAAATTATCATCAACATAGAACGCCAAACTATTTTTTTGGGGATTGAATAAAATGTAGTTAATCTTTTCATAAAATTCAGCATAAGGATGTGAAGTACGGCTGTCTGAAACGACACTAATCCGTTTTAAGTTAAAATCTTTGCCAACTTCACCTTTATTAAAGTGTAAAGTATATTCCCGGACAGAAGTCATGTCAAAATGATAAGGCATTAGAAATAAAAATCCTCTATATTTAAATAACTTCTCATAAAAATTCAAAGCCTTACATTCCCAATTTGTTTTTATAGGATTTAAAATTGTAGAGCCGGAAAATTGATGTTTTTGCACTATCTCAACTTCAAAACCTAAACCATCAATAGAGTTAGGATAAATTATTTTATACCCCTCTTGTACTAATTCATCTAATTTGCTTTTGTTCTCTATAATAGTATTCATTGTATCAACCTTTCAGTATTGTTTTGTTATATTATATAATAAAGTTGTTAAAAAATCAACAAAAAGAAGAAAGTCAATTTATGACTTTCTTTTTAAGTAACAAAATGAATTTTAGTTAAACAACTTTTCCATTTTGTTGAAGTATTTAGCATCAATTTCTTCAGGTAATTTCTTTAATGAAATAGCTGCATAAATGTTAGAAGTTTTATCCCCGACAGAAATACCATAAGAAATTTCAAATTGGATTGGTGATTTTGCACCCAATTTCTTGTTTAATTTGTCAATTTCAGCTTTGATTGCTTTAATTTCTTTAGAATAATTCTTTTCAATGTATCGGTCTGCTAAATCAGATTGAACACACATTGTGCCATCATATTCACGGTATAATGCTCCGCCGTATTCACCTTCTTGTGGCCAACGAATTTCAGAACTTAATGCAATAGAATAATAACCCAAATTCAATCCTAATTTCTTAGAGATTTCTTTATGGAATTTTTCGCTCAATTCATTAAATGAAGCTCTAACAACTTTACTAGAAACAACTTTTTGGGATTTGATTACTTTGTCATTGAATTTTGTAGTCAATTCTTCATAAAGTGGTGTGATTACTTTATTTACTTCAACAATTTTATTTTGAATATTTTTTATTTCTTCTGCGTATTCTTTACGAACAAAATTTTGTTTATCAAGACTCATCATTTTAGATTTTGTTCCAGCAAAAATACTTTCATCAACAGCAATATTAAATGTTCCATTTGATTTCATTGAAAGTTTTAAGAATAATGGTAACAACTCTTCATCTGTAACATGGAATAATACATTCGGGTCATTTGCTAAGATTGCAAAGTGATTTGTGAACGGGTCAGATACCGCAACATCATTATCTAATTTCATTCCAAGGTATTCGTCCACAACAAAGTATTTAGAATTGTAATCAAAATCAACCCAATAGATTTTATTATCAGTTACTTCAAAAGTTTGTGCTGTAACATATCTTTGTTTACCATAACGAATTAAATAACCTTCTTCATCAAATCGTGAAATGTTTGGTAGAATTTCGTAGCGTTCTAATTCAGATAAAATATATGATGAATCTAATGCTGGATAAAAAGATTTAACTGTTTTTACAATTGCTTTTACATAACGTTTGTAATATTTCTTATTAGAAGTGAGTTCTCTTGCATTATTACGTTCAAGAGTAAATTTAACTGTTTGATTATTTTTGATTGCTTTCTTTGTTTCTCTTACTGTTAATTTCATTGTTTATCACCTTTTCCTTGATTTCTAAATTTATTATACAACAGAAAATACTCTTTGTCAACAATAAAATAAAAACTTTTTTAATAAAAATAAAAAGACTAGCTTTATTGCTAGTCTTACTTTTTTATTCAAATAATTCAGAAATTGATTTTTTGGCTTCATCCTCTTTTGCTTTTTTTGCTATAATTTTTTCTCCTTTTTTACTTACGAAATTCTTATCAAGAAAAATAAGCAATCGGCCTCTGTTTATGTCGAAATATATTTTATCAACCTTTTGTACAAATCCTTTATAATCTTCAGTTGTTTTTGTTGTCAGACGGATTAACTCTCCCCCATCATCAGTTATAAAAATGTCTGAAATACTATAAATCTGTTTTTGAGAGCTTTTTGTCAATCGTAATTGAAGATTTGAAGTATCTTCATAATCATCTTCAACATCAAGAAATTTACTACCCTTATTTTTGAATGCTTCTCTTAGTGACAATTTTCTAGTTTGAAAAGCACTACAAATCCATACCCAATCAGACACCCAATTCAATAGAGTAACTTTAATATCTTTATCATTTGGATAGATTTGTTTATAACCATCTTTAATATATTTATCTTCTTTTTCTAGGATTGAATTTTCCATTATTTTGCCTTTCAGTTAATATTTATACCATTATATAATAATTTTTAAAACTAATCAATAAGAAAAAGGAAAATCATTTTTGACTTTCCTTTTCTTTATTTTTTGTTATTTCATTTACTAACTCTTTAAAGATTGGATTATTCTTCAACCCATCAGGTGAGTTAGCAACAATTCTATCTAATTCTTTATTCATTCAATACCTCTTAAAATAAATAAAGAGAACAAGAACTGTTCTCTTACCTAACCATGCCTACGGGACTCGAACCCGTACCTTCTCAGTCACAGTGAGATATGCTAGCCTATTAACACTAAGACAAGATGCACTCGGAGAGACTCGAACTCTCACGTCCTTTCGGACACTAGGGTCTAAGCCTAGCGTGTCTGCCATTCCACCACGGGCGCTAGATGCTTACATTCGTAAGCGCTGTAATAAACGATAAGGCGTTTTATACAGAAATGCTCTGTATTGGATTTGAACCAATGACATCTAGTTTGTAAGACTAGTGCTCTCCCCCTGAGCTAACAGAGCAAAATTATTTAACGGGTCGGAGGCATCTAATCCCGACCTTTGATTCAACAAATCAATAATAACAAAATATGTAGAATGATGATATGTTTAATATAATATAGAATAAGGAGTTATCAAATAATGAGTAATGTATTTACGATAACAACTGAATTAAAATTGAATAAAGAATATAATCAGTTAGTTAGTAAATACATTTCTGATTATATTGAAATATTCAATAAAATTCAGAGATTAACATTTCATAGAATTAAAAACTATCATATTAAAAATGGTAAAATCACTTTAGACGATAGAAATATTATTCATGCTCAATTAAAAGAAGAGTTTAATCTTACTAGTAGAGCTATTGATGCAATATTAAGTAATATGTTGGGTCGTTTTGAATCTATCAAAGAATTAAAAGAGTTTGAAAGAAAAAGCTTAGAAAGAAAAATATTTAGTCTTGAAAAAGAACTCTCTAAGCTAAAAGATGAAAGAACTTTACAAAGAATTAACTTAAATAATAATTCTAAAGCTTTCAATTTTACTAAATACAAAAATCTAAAAATTAAAATTTATTGGAAACAAAACAGATTAAATACTAAAAAGCAAAAACTTAAAAATCTTGAAAAAGAAATTGAGACCAGTAAATATAAAGTATGTTTTGGCACTAAGAATTTACTTCAAAAAGATTATAGAAAATTTATTAAGAAAAGGGATAGTGAAATCTATTTCTTAGGTAGAGCTGGCGATAGGAGTTGTTGTAATAATAATTTTCAAGTAGAGTATAACTCTAAAATCAATCAATTCTATTTTAAAATCAGAAAAGAAATTGATTTAGAAGATGATAAATTTGTTTATGGTCAATTTAATTTTAATAATAAAAATTATACCAATTTATTAAAAAATCTACTTAGAACTAAAGAAAGTGCTTTAACTTATAGAATTAAAGTCAAAGATAATAAAGTGTTACTTCAAATCATATATAACTTTGAACATAATAAAGATTTATGTGTAACTAGAAATAGTTATGGAGTAGTAGGAGTAGATTTTAACAAAGGTTTTGTTTCAGTAAGTGAAACTGATAAATATGGGAACTTAATAAATACTTTTAATATAGATTATCAATATAGCAAAGGTAATCAAACAACTAGAGATTTTCAAAATATAGCAACAAGATTGAAAGATTATTGTTTGAATGTTGGAAAAGATTTAGTTATAGAAAAACTTAATTTTACTAAAAAGAAAGATAATTTAATTAGTAAAAGGGGTAAAAAATATAATAAGATGTTATCAACACTTGCTTATTCTAAATTTGATTCTATTATAACTTCTAAATATGCTAAAAACAGAATTTTCTTACATAAAGTTAATCCAGCATGGACGAGTTGGATTGCGAAACAAAAATATTGTCCGAAAATGAAATTAAATATACACTCTGGAGCTTCTTATGTTATTGCTCGTAGAGGTATGTTTCTAAAAGATAAAGCAAAATAACATAGTATTTCTGCTTAACCAGAATAAGACCAAGTGATTGATGTCTGGCTCTGTGTGGAAATTCAAATTAAAATAACTTTTCATTTTTCTTTAAAGTTGTAAATCCCACGTGGTGAAACTTAAAAGAGAATGAAATTAAAATGTTCATCTGAATTAAGATGAAATAGTCATTGTGGTCACGGACGAAAAACAATCTTGAATTATGGAATATACACTATTCTACAATTCTTGTACCACAAGCCAGCGCAATAACCACTTTGCTACGAAGCCATATTTTATTAACTGGAGTAGCTGGATTCGAACCAGCAAACCCTGGATTCAAAGTCCAGTGACTTTACCTAAATTTGTCTATACTCCAATATATTGCTCCTAAAGGAATTGAACCTTTATCTCCGGATTCGTAGTCCGGCGTCATATCCATTAAACTAAGAAGCATTTATATTGTATTGTCCGAACAAGAATTGAACTTGTAATTAGCCGTTATCAGCAGCTTGTGATACCATTTCACCATCGGACACTAATCTTTATCATAATTAAATCCTTTAATAACTAAAGTCATTACAATAAAATAAATAATTGTTGAGATAATCAAGAAGATTACAGTATCATAAATAATTGTAAGAATAACACTTGCAATAGGAATTGTAATTACAAATGCTATAATCAAAGATAAGATATATTTTTTAAAATTACTCATAATATAAATCCTTTCAATTCAAGCAATTTAATATTGCTTTATCTAGGTGACAGGATTCGAACCTGCGGCCCCGTGCTCCCAAAGCACGTGCGCTACCAAACTGCGCTACACCTAGTAATTTAAAATTGCGAAGGTCGGACTCGAACCGACAACTTTGGGTTATGAGCCCAACGTTATACCTTTTCACTACCTCGCCTTATATGGACAACGAGAGTCGAACTCGCACCAATAGGTTGGAAGCCTATCATACTACCATTATACTATGTCCACTTAATATTTAATTTATAATTCCTTTAATGGAAATGGAGCATAGGAGAATCGAACTCCTAATTCTACCTTGCAAGGGTAGTGTTTTCCCATTAAACTAATGCCCCCATATAACTAGAAAAAGATTGTAAGATAATTCTTACAATCTTAGTTTGATTTTTGAGCTGAGCTGAATGCTAACTCGTAATCCTACTATAAGATTGTAAGGTATTTTTCGCTTGACGAAGCACTACAGTACCGGCTGCCGGCTGCATATCAATAATCATATGAATATCTTGTGCGACTGTAAATGTTGTCATGATTACGTACCTTCCTTTTTTCTTTTAATAATTTTTATTTTTAACAGGCTCTATCAGACTTGCACTGATTTCTAAGGTTTTGGAGACCCTTATTTTTCTCGGTAAACTAAGAACCTATAAATCTTTATATTACTATTATATCAAAATTTTAGTTAAAGTCAATATCAAAATTAAATTTTTTTGATTTTTTTAAAAATAATTAAATATTATAAGCCATATCTTATAATATTTAACCGTGACAGGCATTTCATGCGTTAAAATTAAAAAATTTAATCCTCTAGCTACTTTTTTACTTTTAAAATACTTTCTTTTTATTCCCCGTGAAAACATTTCAATAAATATAAAATTCATAAACCCGATTTTGTTATTTCATGGATAAAGATTAGAGTCACTAATTCTAATCGAAATAACTTTTTACAGAATTACTTCTGACAAGCTTTGACCTTTACAATAATATGGTAAAGCAAAGACCACGTTAATTTTTCAGGTACTCTATATATTGCATCTAGCATAGAGTATGCTGGTGATAGGATTCGAACCTACAACCGCTCGCTTACAAGGCGAGTGCTCTACCAGTTGAGCTACACCAGCAAAAATATAGGGCCAGATTTAGTTTTTACTGACAACTATAATTAAACATCTATATTCAGTCACGAGTGAGGACCGGTACCTCAAAGGTTCACCACATCTTGGTATTGTTAAAATATCTTCACCTAAGAAGCTGCATCGTGAGGGTTTCTTACAGCATTTGTCTAGCACACTCTTATAGTCATTTTCATGACATCAACCTCTTTCAGCACTTGAGCTTGGAATTACACTCATATGCAATTCGTTCTCTGCATCAGAGTCCTAGACTTGCACTAATCTCTACCTATATAAGTACTAACAACACTTTGAAGCAATCGCCTCTCAAAACATCTTTTGAATGTCATGCTGTTATGCGTTAAGCCGATGAACTTATTCCGCCATAAAGTAGGACACCACCTACAACTTGATATAGTCAAGATTTGTTATGCGACAATTCAATTATTGTTGGCCGACAATAATTTTTATGAATTGGTGTGGACTGTTACCACACAACCGTAAGGACTGTTTCATTACTCAAACTAGTCTTTAGCAAACCTGCCTTTCATATCCGTTTTATAGCTATATTACTATAGCATCACGACTAAGTTTTCAATTCTTAACGTGATGATTCCGTCCAATAACAAGTTATTTTCTAAATCATTCGTTCCATTCTCACACCTGCGAGCGAACTATTAACGTTAAGCATTAAACCAACGGAAGAAAGCACCTTTAGATTTTTATTTAATTATAGTACCAAACCTATCGCAACACTTTTCATGTTGCTACAAACGTTTCCTTTTGAGTAACGCCGGTTTGTGCTTGATGGTCACAGACAACTACAAGCTTCCTATATAACGGAGCGGGTGGGATTCGAACCCACGCGCCGAATTAACGACCTAGCGGTTTTCAAGACCGCCCCCTTTTAGCCACTTGGGTACCGCTCCAAAGTGAGAGGAAACACCTTTTAAAGATGTTCTACTCTCTATAATTTTTAAATTAAATTTCTGATTTGTTTTTATCCGTAGAAGTTTCAGATGAAGTAGATGATTTCTTATTAGTAGCACCTGAGCGGTCTATTGTATCATAACCTTCAGTTCTATCTACCAATTCTGATAGCAAAGTCTTATAATCTTCTTGTGAAATCACCCAATTACCATCTTTATCCTTTATAAGTTTAATCTCAGTGTTAGGTGTGGAAAATGTGTTGAAACATAATTAGATATATCAATTTATGCTTCACTATATAAGAAACTTTTATTATATTCACTTTCCTCGGGTGCGTATTCTGTCACCAACATTCCGAGCAAGAATTATTCTTCCTAAAGAAAGCAATAACTCTAGTCGCAGAGGCCAATTGTTCACCCATTCTTATTTTACGAGCAAGTGCCACCTACACTTCGCTCCATTGTAATATAAAATTACTAACTTTTAATTAGCGTTATTTTCCATAATGGTCTAAATTCAATATAGCGTTTTCGGTTCTATCTTGAATAGTACCACAATTATAACAAACATAAGTATTATGGTCATTACCATATTTATCGCCCCATAAGAATAATTTTTCATCACCTGTTTTAACATGACTACATTCAGAACAGGTCTGAGTGCTAGGAAAATATCTATCAGCTAATATGAACTCTACATTATACTCTTCAGCTTTGTTAATCATCTTCCGTTTAAATCGTCCAAAAGCATTTCTATGTAATGATTTACATAATCTTTTATTCATTTTCATAGAATTAACATCTAAATCCTCAATAACAATCCTATTGTAATTAGTAAAGAAGTACTTAACTATATTATTTAGATTTGCTTCTTGAATATTATAAGCTTTAGTATAAGCATTATTTAACTTGGTTATCGTTTCATGATAGCTTTTACTATACTTATAATATGGATTTTTATTTCTTTTCTTAGAGATTAGTCTTGAATAATATTTAATCTTATCATATTGTCTGAGCAAAGATTTTGGTAATAAATAAAATTTATCGTATTCTTTATTTGAGCTATTACTCTTCAAATAATCAATAGAACCAACATTTACATCAATACCGGTTGATTGTTTCGCTATTGCAGATTTTTCTTCAAGAGGTGTTTCAACTATTATACTAACATACCATTTATTATTTTTAACAGAAACAGTAAAATCCTCTGTTATTCGTCCATTAAATCTTAATTCTTGTGCCATTTTGATTTTAGTAAATCTATATTCAGGTTTTGAGTACCGGGATTTTGGCAACAAAAGCCATTTGCCTTTTGTTCTGACATTTCTTAAAGAAAGTGTTTTGTGAGTTTCAACATCTTTCTTCTTCTTGTATTTTGGCTTTTTGTGATTAGGCATATTTGGATTGAAATAATTATCCCAAGCTTGACATAAATTATCAAATTGAATTTCTCTTATTAGACAATAGAAATCAGCTTCCCAATCAAATTTTTCCATCTTTCTTAAATTGTTAGTATTTGGAAAATAATTCTTATTTAATTCTTTTTGAGTATATAATCCAGTAGCTTTCATTTCTTTATAGATTTTATACTGAGCATTTCTTTCATCTATCGCTCTGTTCCATACTGACCGTTGATAGTCATAATATTTTTGAAAAACTTCTTGATTATGCTTATTTGGATAGATTCTAATTTTATGAGTTCGTGTAATAGTTGGAATTGTATTTTCAGTTATCTTTTTCTTTCTTCTCATTGATTTCTGTTTTATATCCTTAAGCCATAACTTCTTGCACTAAATAGGTATTAAAAATGTCTGATTAGTCACTTTTAATATTTAGAATAAGATGTATCATCTTATATCACGGTTACCCTACAATAACCATTATCCATGCACTTTATTTAATATAAAGATTATTACAGATTATTTTTAATCATTTTTACAATTCCTCGTCAAAAATTTGAGGACAGTTGAAAATAAATGATTATATACACCGTACGGGACTCGAACCCGTGTTTCCGCCGTGAAAGGGCAGCGTCCTAACCGCTAGACGAACGGTGTGTAATTGACATGGGATTTGAACCCATGCACATTTTTGACTCATAATCGTTTTGGTTTACTGTAATAAATCAGTATAAATATACTTAAATTATTAGTAAAATAAAATTTAAGTTTAATATTGCCAGATTTATATACAGACATGATTGCAAAATTAGATTTTGCTTTATCATGTGAGAACATCACGATTTTTTTGCTCTCTTTTTTAATTAAATTATGAGAAATGACTTTTAGAAAACCTCTTTCAAGGTTTTCACGCCGTCGTGGCTCTAAAAATGGGCCCCGTAGGATTCGAACCTACGAACTCGAATGAGGGCGGATTTACAGTCCGCTGCGTTTAACCAGACTTCGCTAGAGACCCTTAATAGAAAAATCTTGTACAAAAAGCGCTTTCTATGTAATTTAAAATTGTACAAGATTGGATATGTATAAGCTTGAAGAGCTCTTCATCAAGCGACCATTTCAATTGACGGTTGAAATGGGTTTATATTAAATTGTATGGAATAATGATTGTCAGTCCTTATCCATTTAATGTTTGCTCCTATTTTAATTACGCAATTAAACTAACCAGCATTGTTAGCCAGTATGGGACTCGAACCCATATCTTGAGGACAACCAATTTAATATAATGTTAATAATGGAACCTATAGGAATCGAACCTATCCGCAACGGGCTTCAACCGAATGCTCTGCCTTATGAGCTAAGGTTCCAAAATAAAAATCTAGTGGCTGTTTTATGCCTGATGCTCTACCAATTGAGCTACGGTTCAATTGAACCGGTGGGGCTCGAACCCACAACCCTCTGGTTTTGACAAAATTGCTGATTGCCACTAACATATTCAATTTAATATAATATAATCTAGTGGCCTCTTGGGTTATAGATTAAAAGTCCATTCCATAGTAGAGTTGCTGTATGCCACTAATATATTCAAAAAAATTATTTAATCTAGTGACGATTCTTATTTTAGTAATTACAAAATGACGTTTTGTTCCTAAGTTTGAAGAATTGCTGTATGTCACTAACTATATATAAATCTAACGACTTTTTAAAAATGAAAAAATAGATTTGGAGTCTGTTTCGTTATTAAAAAAATATTGCTGTATGTCGTTATATTAAAAATATAAACTAGGCACCTCATCTTTTTTCTGCCAAATAGAAAGTGTGAGTAGTTGCTGTTCGTGCCTATATTCACCTAATTTATTTAGGAATGGCCCCGGCAGGCTTCGAACCTGCGACCCACGGCTTAAAAGGCCGTTGCTCTGCCAGCTGAGCTACGAGACCAAAATTAAAATAACGAGCGATACAAAACAATGAAAGAATATTTTTTACTTTTCTTTACTTTCATTAGAAAAGTAAAATTTTAACGTGTGTTGTATGAAAGGAGGATAAATCCCGAAATTTATTAAGGAGGTCATTCGGAATAAAACGTATCGCTCATTAAGTTAATTTAACTGACCCGGTGGGGCTCGAACCCACAACCTTCCGGTTAACAGCCGGATGCTCTACCATTGAGCTACAGGTCAATAGGAGGTGGCAGTCATGAACAACTACCAATGTTTTCCGTTTCTATTTCAACGAACAAGTCACCGCATTTGTACGGATAAGCTTCGGTCACCGATTTAAGTAATAAGCCTTTTGTTTATTTGTTACGCTTATTTTAACTTAAACCATACCTGTCTTTACGGTAGGAAGCTACCCTAAAATAAATTCCTTAAACATAATGCCTCATTACGCTGAATTTATTTTAGCCTTTCGGTTAACCTAACAATTGAGGACTTAGGGCTGTTAGACACCCAATGCTCAGCGCGGGACTCGAACCCGCAAGACCAAATGGTCGGGGGATTTTAAGTCCCCTGTGTTTGCCAAATTTCACCAGCCGAGCATATTTAAATTTTCAATGTTCGTAAAACCATTATATCACAAACAAGTTATTTGTCAATAGGTTTTTGAAAAAATTTTTATATTTTTGAAGTGATTCATCTTTTGCAGAGGAGTAGCTTCTCAAAGGCACGAGTTTGGATAAAATCATCATAAACATAAATTAAGCATGTTCCATTCAAGATTGTTTATGAGCCTTATGAGTTAAATCAATAACTCATCATAAGTCTTGCTTTGCTAGATTGCCGATTAACAATCTAGGATTGAAATTGAGAGTTCCAATCAAACTAGAGGCATTTATATTTATATATTAGATTTCATCATCTATCACTTAGAACCTTCTCACAAGTTAAGTGTTCTAGACCTAATTCTCTCCAAAAGATGAATCAAATCAATTTATATATTTATTGTAACCTATTTTAAGTTGTTTGTCAATAGGTTTTTGAAAAAAATTTTCATTTTTTCTGAAAAGTTGTTTCAATATCAACAACAGAAACAATTATATCATATCTGAGTCGTAAGTCAACCCTTTTTATGAAATTTTTTCAAATTTTTGAAAAAGTACTATTTAATATCAATAACTGAATAAAAGGTAGGGCTTTTCGTTATTGAAGAACCCTATACTTTATTAGTTATTTCAAATCTTTACAATAAATTGTCAAGTTATTTGTGTCGGTGTTGTAAACCATCTTCTGAATTTCTGAAAGATTTTTATTGTGATTGATTGCTTCAACAGTCACAACTATTCTACTTTCTTCATCATTTCGAAGTTCTTTCAAATCAAGTGTTAAAATGGCTTTTTGTGGAGCTTCTCCAATGAAAAGAAGTTTGAAAAAATATAAAAACCTATACTTCAGCAACAAGTTTTGCTATTTATATCCTCTTGTAAAGATTTTAGATTTACAAATCTATCATATTCCCATTTGCCTTTTTGATAAATTAGGCGTGGAAAGTGTTGTTAAAACATAATTAGATATACCAATTCATGCTTCTGTATGTAAGAAACTTTTATTACATTCACTTTCCTCGAGTGCGTATTCTGTCACTAACATTCCAACAAGAATTATTCTCTCTAAAGAAAGCAATAAATCAAGCCGCAGAGGTTGATTGTTCACCCATTATTATTTAACGAGCAAGTGCCACCCACACTTCGCTCAATAGTAATATAAATTACTAAAATTTTTTAATTAACGTTATTTTCCATAATGGTTTAAATTCAAAATAGCGTTTTCGGTTCTATCTTGAATTGTACCGCAATGATAACAAACATAAGTATTGTGGTCATTGCCATATTTATCTCCCCATAAAAATAATTTTTCATCACCAGTCTTAACATGACCACATTCTGAACAAGTTTGAGTGCTTGGGAAATATCTGTTAGCTAATATGAACTCTACATTATATTCTTCAGCCTTATTAACCATTTTTTGTTTAAAACGACCAAAAGCGTTTCTATGTAATGATTTACATAATCTTTTATTCATTTTCATAGAATTGACATCTAAATCTTCAATAACAATCCTATTGTAATTATCAAAGAAATATTTAACTATATTATTCAAATTTGCTTCTTGAATATTATAAGCTTTAGTATAAGCATTATTTAACTTGGTTATCGTTTCATGATAGCTTTTACTATGAATATAATATGGATTTTTATTTCTTTTCTTAGAGATTAGTCTTGAATAAAATTTAATTTTATCATATTGTCTAAGCAAAGATTTTGATAATAAATAAAATTTACTGTATTCTTTACTCAAACCATCATTTTTCAAATAATCAATAGAACCGACATTTACATCAATACCTGTAGATTGTTTGGCTACTGCAACTTTTTCGTCAAGTGGCATCTCAACAGTTATAGTAACATACCATTTGTCATTTTCAACAGAAACAGAAAAGTCACTTGTTATTTTACCATTGAATCTTAATTCTTGTGCCATTTTGATTTTAGTAAATCTATACTCAGGTTTAGATTTATGAGATTTTGGTAATAGGAGCCACTTACCTTTTGTTCTTACACCTCTTAAAGAAATTTTCTTATTTGACTCAATATCTTTCTTCTTTTTATATTTAGGTTTCTTGTGATTAGGCATATTTGGATTGAAAAAATTATCCCAAGCTTGGCATAGATTATCAAATTGAACATCTCTTACTCTACAATGGAAATTATATTCCCAATCAAACTTTTTCATTTTCTTCCTTAGATTATTAGTATGTGGAAAATAATTCTTATTCAATTCTTTTTGAGTATATAATCCAGTAGCTTTCATTTCTTTATAGATTTTATATTGAGCATTTCTTTCGTCTATTGCTCTATTCCATACATACCGTTGATAATCATAATATTTTTGAAAAACTTCTTGATTATGCTTATTTGGATAAATTCTAATTTTGTGAGCTCGTGTAATAGTTGGAATTGGATTTTCAGTCTCTTTCTTCTTTCTTCTCATTGATTTCTTTCAATTCCTTATTGATTTCTGTTTTATATTTTTTCAAATCATTATTTCTTTCACTAAATAAATGAATTATAGATAATAAATCTTCTGTTAGTTCTTCTTCGGGGCTCGTTTGCTTTTGATTCAAAACGATTATTTCTGCTCCATGTGAAGTACAAAATTCTTCAAACCATTCAAAGCCAAAACGAACAAATCTATCTTTGTAAGTAACATATATCTTATCTATTTCATTAGCTTCAACTTGCTTTAATAATGTACTCCAATTTTTTCTTTTGTAATTTAAGCCGCTTCCAATATCAGTATAGATTTCATCTAATATTACTCCGTGACTTAAACTATATACTGAAACAAATTCTTTTTGATTTTTCAAGTTCTGTTTTTGTCCTTGTGTTGATACTCTACAATATCCAACATTTTTTCGTTGAGATTTTGTTTCAGCTTCTAAGTTCAGAACTTTATTCAAATCTTCGTCAGTGTAATACCTTTGATTAGTGGGGGTTCTTTTTGATTTTAGAACATTTGTCCTATCCCATCTTTGCAAAGTACTTATACTAACTCCAACTTTTTCTGCAAATTCTCCTACTTTATATATAGCCATATTTCACCACCCTTAATTATATTTACATATAATATCAGAAACTGTTTGTTGCACAATTTTCATTTTTATTAAACTTTCTAAATAATGCCGGTATTAAAAACCGAGTGACATAGCCATATCATTCGGAATGTCGTCCCATGAGTTAAATAAAATCATTTTATAAGGACGAGTATTTTCAACTTCTTCAATAGTCATTTCTTGGTTACGAATGAAGTTTGGAACACTTCCATTACTATAAAATAACAATACAGGTTCAAGTGTTTCATCTTCCAAGTTTCTAATAGAGTAAATTGTGGCTAAATCGCCATACCATTTATTAGTTACTTTAATTTTTGTTTGTTTATTCATAGTTAATCGCTTCTTTCTTTTTAATATCCGAATAGTTTCCAAGCAGAATAAGAATGTATCTTATCTAAGTATTCCATTTGATTTGGGTAAATTTTTTCTAAGAAGTACTCTCTTGAAAGGACAAATATATCTGATGATGAAATATTGTAGCCTAATTGTTTTAATACTTCTTTTAACTCATTACCCCCATAAAGATTTGTTAAGGGATAAATTTTATCATAATCTAAAAATGTAGCATTTTTCAGAATTTTTTCATAGTCTGTTGGGTTACATTTACAAATACTATATTTAGTTTGTGAATCTTTAGAAATATAGATTATTCCTAAATCACGAATATAAATACAGTATTGATTAGCAATAAAGACAGTTTTTCCATTAGTAACATAGCGGCCAATATAATTAAATTGCCAATAAGAATTAGTCTTTGGGTTTAAGATTGGATTTACTTGTTCTAATGGAATACCGTCAATAGTTTTTTCAGCAACAATGAAGTTAGAGTTCATTTATTCTTATTCTTTCTAATTACCAGTTCGCATGATTTCCTTGAAAGTTTCTGGGTAATCACGAGCAAGAGTGCTCATAATTTTAGTACGAGCATTTTCATAGACAATAAAACGTTCACGGTCACGGTCTGTAATGACAGATAATGTACCTTGGTCTAAGTTGTCAGTTAAATCAGAAAGTTTTACTAGCATAGCGTCAACATTATTACAAATGTTGTCAATGTAATCAGAATAAGTTGTTTTTTCTTTATCATGAGTTAGGAAAGATAGAATATTCAACACATCATCATCAATACCTTTTTCTCGTAAAAATTCAGCATTGAGTGGAGTATCTTCAATAACATCATGAAGAATACCTGCAGCTTTTTGAGTTTTTGTACGAATGTATTTAGCATTGTTGGCAACACGTAGTACATGGAAAATATAAGGGTCAGTATTTCGGCGTGTTACACCTTTATGAGCCATTACTGCAATTTCTAAAGCGGTTTGTAGTTGTTTGTTGTTACTCATAAGAATTACCTCTTTTCATTTTTATATTCTAATTGTATCAAGTATTTTTGAAATTGTCAACAAAAAAAGAAAGATTAGTTAAAATCTTTCTTTTAGACATTTTAAAACATTTTATCAAGAGCATTTAACCATTCTTCAGCTGAGTGATTTAACTCTAATTTGTTAGAAATAACTTTAGCAATTTCGTCTGCTTTAGTTTTATATTGAGGGGAAATAGTTCTATTCTTTTTGTAATCTTTAAAGATTGCTTCTAATTCCTTTGGTGAAATATTAAGCTTGAACATATCTCTAATAGCGTTGTATTTAAAAATTTCTAGCATTTGTTATTCTCCTATTCGTTTCCATTCTCGTAGTATTTCATCTTTGTTATCTCTTAAATCAAGATTAAGATGAGCATATTTTACTATTAAGAAATCTAAGTAATTCAATAATGATTTGTAGAGCATTTGATGAGCAATATTACCGAATAGAGCCATTAAGTTATCAGCTGCATAAAGAATAACAGATAATTCTTCCTCAGTTAATTCTGCTTTATAAATATTAACATAATGTCCTTGCTCAAGTATTCTTCGATAAATCATAGGTAAATCTTGATAAGAATATCTATGAGTTACTTCTAATGCTCTTTTAAAGGATTTTAGAGTTGCTATAGTAATTGGTTTATTCATATAGTGTTCTCAAAGCTTCGTTCCATAATTCAACTTCTTCTAATGAGTTATTGTTAATAAAAGAATATTCCAAAGCTAATTCTAGTTTCTTAATCATAATCTCTTTAGCTCTATCATTGCTCTTTGTTAATTCAATAAAATATAAATAAGTAGCATGAGCTGGCTTGTCTAAACTCATTAAACAATCCATAATATTTTTACTGAATACTAATTCTAATTGTGCATATTTCAATTCAGTATCATCTAGCATAGAATTTAAATAAGCAATAGTTTTTGTTTCCAATTCATTTACTTTAGTAGCTAATTCATCAATCATCAAGAATTGTTTCATAGGATAAACATTTCTAGCAATTTCTCTAGCTACTAGAAAATAAAAGTAATCTTCTTTCACTTCTACTAATTTATTATAATCTTCCATTCCCTCTATTTTATAACCTACTAATGAAGTATCTTTCCAAAGTAATTGAGTGGGAGTAATGATTAGTTCTCTTGATTGAGAATCAAATTCCTTAATAAATTTCTTATCAGTTGTTACATAGTATCTAGCCACAAATTTTCTCCTTTTCTGTATAGTGTAGTACTTGTTTTTAGGGTTGTTATATCGTCATTAGTAAAACGCTAAAGCTGTGAAAATGAAATTTCGATAAATGTATCGACTCTTCATAAAAACAGCTTAAAAACAGTTTTAGCGTTCCTTTTGTTTGCGTTTAAAAATGTCGGGAAATTCTTTATTTAGACGAGCATAAGCAGCTTCAATATATTCCCCGATTAAATCTGGGTCAGTAAAATTACTATTCCAAACTGAGAAGAATGCTACATCTTTATATTTCTTTTTAATAGCTTGTTCAGCCATAGCAGAACTTTTAAGAGATGCAACTCCATAATTATCAAATGTAACATCAGTAAAGAATGGGTCTGACTCTAAAATCTTCAAACAATGTCGGCGTAAGAATGATGGGTTTACAATGTAGTAAGCACAATCAAATGTATTCAATGGGTCTGAAGCATTTTTCAATTGGTACAGAAATCCCTCTGTATTGAAATCTTTTTCATCAGTTGGTTTGAATCTTTCATAATAAGTTTGTACTACATCCTTATAACGAGCAATTTTCTTATTAGTCATTCTTAGCAATCGTCCAATGTCATAAGCAGTTGCTTTTGCTTGAGTTACTGGAGAATAGTAATGTCTTTCTTTTCTATGTTTTACTTTAACTACTTCTGAATCCACACCCATATTAAAAAGAGTATAAAGATTAACTTTAATATTTTCATTTTCTAATTTGTCAATCAAGCTAATCATTACAGTTCCGAATGTAATAATTTCTTGTGTAGTATATTTAGCACTAAATGTTGGCGAGATTGCAATAGAAATTTCTCTCATAGGAAGTCTACGTTCTTCACGATTAAACATATTTTTAGGAACTCCCATAAGAGTTGCTGAAACATTAGGTGCAAATCCTACTACATCTTCTTTATTTTTGGAAATCTTTTTATTAAATTTAGTATATGAGATAAATTTATTTACAAAGTATTGAATTTGACGGTAACTATCCATATCTCCATTTGTACGAAGTTTTTCTGCTTCTTCAAGTGACTCAGTACCTGCAAATTCTGGCGAAGCAACTTGAGATTGATTATTACGATTGCCATATCTTCGTCCCGTAATTACTTCTTCAAATTCTTCTTTGCTATAAATCTTAATTTTAGTATTTATTGTTTCTATAATATTTTCTTTCATAGTTTTCTCTTTCATTTTATTGGTTTTCTTAGTTTTATTATAATATAAAGCTACTTATAAGTCAAATTCAAAATCATAGGTAAAATACTCAGTAAAATTTATATAAAGATTACTAAAATCGGCCTAAAAATACTCAATGCTCAAATTCAAAATCGGGGGTAAAATACTCAAAAAAAGCCTAAAAATACTCAAAATCGGCCTAAAAATACTCAAAAAAAGCCCTAAAATACTGACAAAAAGGGGTAAAATACTGTTTTTTGGCATTTCGCTATTTTACGATTACTGTAAGCCGTTGAGTAATAACAGTTAAAGCGTTTCTCAAAGCAGCGCTTTTTCAGCTAATAACTATAAATAACTAATAAACAACTAAATAAAAAACTAAATAAATAACCAACTTCGCTTTTTCAAAGCTCGTTGAAGTAAAAGTCTATAAAAAGTGAAATTGAGTTAGTAATTAAAAAATATTTTAGTTATAGTAATGACTTTAAATAATTGTTAGCGACTGTAGCTCAGCAGCTAAGACAGTTTTAATAGGTGAATAATGATTTATATATAATTTTAGCAAATCTTCTTAAAGCTGCTTAAACTAGAAAAAAGAGATTTTGAAAATCTCTTTTTATTTAGCAATATTTTTTAGAGCTACAAATAATGGATTATTTGTTGAACACTTGCAATTTAGAACAACTGTTTTAATATCTTCGTGTCGCATATTCTTACATACCACATATTTCACAAGCTCTTCAATATCCATTTTCCCATACAATTGAGCTAAACTCTTTGTAGCTCGCATAGATACAACATAACGAAGTCCAGTATCTTCAACTGCTTTTCTAACTGCTGTAACAAATTCATAAATATTATTATTTCCAGCAATCTCACGTTCTAGGTTTTTATCATATCCAAATGGAACAACTGCAAAACGGTCAATCGTTGAAGCATCCATTTCATCACGAGCTGTATAAACACGGTCTCCACCATTTCCTAAAGTATTAGCTGCACCTAGAATATAAAAGTCTTTATGTTTCTTTTTCAAGCCGATAGGAAATTCATAATAACCATTCGCTAGAGCAGAGTTAATATTCAAGATAACAGTAGCGTCTGAAGCATCCATTTCATCAAAAAGATAGACACCACCATTCGTCCAAGCTTTATAGAAAGGTGTTTCAACGAATTTACCATTTGCATCAATAAACCCACTCAATTTATATTCTTGACGAATAGCTGGGGTACAGTAAAATTCTAATCCAAATGCTTCAGAAATTTGATTACCAAGGACATTCTTACCAGTACCTGACGGGCCGTTTAACAAAACATTTTCTCCGTTTGCAAGCAAAGTAAGGATAGATTGAAAAGCAGAATGAGTTAAACCTTTAATCTCTTTAGGTTTATTATCTCCAATTTGAATTTTAGTAATTTCTGGCAATTTACCATAACGTTCTTCAATCAATTTCATTGCTAGTGATTCTGCTTCACGAGCAATGTTTGTAGGATTGATTGAAGTTTTTAGTTGATTAAGTAGATTTGTGAATCGTTCATCTTCACTACCTAAAATTTGTGAAATTTTATTTAATAGTTTTACTAATTCTTTATTGTTTTCCATATTTATTTTTATTCAACGTATAATCGTTGAATCATTTCCTTTCCTCGTTCTGTACTCCAATCAAAGATTCGGTCTAAAGCTTTGAATCGCTCTGACTCAAAATCAATGTTTACTTCTGCAACATCAAGTGCTACATTATTAGCTTGATTAAATTCCCGACATTCATTATTAAGGGGAATTAAGAAATTATTTAAAAACATATTTTGTTCCCCTTTCTAAACAGCAGCAGGCATAACTTTTTCTCTTACAAGATTATAAAATTCTGCTGGAACAATTACAATATTTTTGTTAAATACTTCATAATGTTTTACTTCATCTTCAGTTTCTTCAAAATTATTTTTAATATAACTCTTCAAATGAGTAAATTCATTGATTGAATAATTTGAAAATTCCAAAGCACCTAAGTATCGGCAAATTTTATCATTATGAAATTGTTTAACGTTGGGAAGTCGATTAAACGTAGCTTCACCTAAAATTCCTTTTACAATACGCTCCAAATCAGTATCTTCTTCAATAACCAAATATTGATTTTTATTAGCAACACGATTGTAAGGTTTAAAAGCAAAAGCTTTTGCATAATCGTCAGTAATTACAACAATTACCCCATCAATTTCGTTATTATTATCTAAGCTTGTTAAATTATATTCAGCAAATTTAATTTCATCAAGTTTGAATAAGTGTTTTTTTAATTCGTCCATTTTGCTCCCCCTTAAAACTTAATTTGTACTGATTGATTTGAATTATTTACTCGTACAGTTAATCCATAAGTTGAACCATTTTTATAGAAATTTGGTTGTGTACGAAGCCAAGTAATAATGTCAATCTTTCTAATCCCAGTAGAATTAGCTGGATTAAATTCTAGAGTATCGTCATCTTCATTTTGAATAAATACATCTTCGGGGAAGATTTCAGCAAATTCAGAATTTACTAATTGAATAAGTGCATCATTACCAACCATTTTACCCAACAAACTGTAAGAGGAATAATTACGGTCATTCTTTGGCATTACTCCAGTTTCAAGCATTTCTTTGTATTTGTCAAGGATTCCTAATTTAGCTGCAATCACATAATCAAATACTTCATCACCTGTAAACAGTTCATTTAGACCTAATACTACATCATTACATCTAACTTGACTATTTAAGTTGTTTGCTTGTTGTAAGATTTTTGTTTCTAATCGTTTATTCATTTTATCCTACCTTTCTTTCGATAATTCTATTATATAATATAATAGACAAAAAATCAAGAAAAAGTTATCCAAAAATGAATAACTTTTTTACAAAAAATTTAGAATAGATTATCCATAGCTTCAGAAACAAGTTCTACAATTTGAGCTTCGATTTCTTGTTCAGTATCACGAAGGTAAGTACTGTTCAAAATACCAGCCTTGTAAATTCCTACTAATGTTTCAATTTCGTATTGCAATTCTTGTCCGTATAAGATAATCAAAGTAACGATTGCAGATTCAGCTGCGTCTTCAATCTTAGTAGGAGTTGATTTGTAAGTTGAAACAGTAGAGTTATGTTTAGGTGCCCAATTAGAACGACCTGAATTTGGATTAGCCCAAATAGTTGTTCCATAACCGTAACCATAATTTGTTGATGGTTGGTGAACAATAGGTTTTGGTTTGATTACTTGTTTATCCCATTCTTTAAGAATTGTTTCGTCAACACCCTCAAGTACTTCAAAATCAAAGTTCAATTTCTTTTCGGCTGCATTAACTGTATAAGGTGGAAATTCTACAAATTTTTCTAGGTCATTAGGGCCAAAACCTTCTTGAAGTTTTTGGCTTACCGTAATCCAATTATACATTTCGATTTGGTCAGAGAGGAATTTACCAAACACCAATTGAACTGCATCATTTTGTGAGTTAGCATAATCTGTACTTGAACAGAAGGCAGCCATTTTATTATGAGAATGTGTTTCTAAAAACATTCCATATTGATTATTTAGTGCTGTATAGATTGGGTCTGTAGTACTTGTTTGCCCACCAGAGTTCTTTTGCTTTGGAGTATATGAAAATACATCATCATTCCAAAATTTCAAACCTTGAATATCTTCAAGTTTTACTGTTTTTTCTGTTTTAATTCCATTAACTTTTTCTTCATAAGTCAAAGTATAGATACCATCTGTTGGTGGAATCAATTTACGGCTTTTTAGATAGAAGTTAACTTGTGCTTCTTCGCCGTTTTTGTCAGTAATGTCCTTGTACCATTTCATTACCGTTTTAATCGCAATTGCTGGAATTTTTGTAAGTGTTTGTTCTTTTACTTTTACATATTCAGCAACTTCGGGGAATGTTACCACTCCATAATCATTAACTTTCTTTAGAGAAGTACCTAGCCAAGAATTTTGTTCCTCATAGATACCATCTTTTCCTACAACGACCGTTTTAATCATACCACGGTCAGATTCTTTTTTAAATTGTGTTGACGGATAAAGTTCTACTAATTCCATTTTATTTATTTCTCACTTTCTTTTTATTTAAGCCATTTTGTATTTTTAGTCCATTCAATGAACTCTTCATAAGTATTTACATTTTCTTGCTCTTTTGTGATTGAGCCAAGAAACTCAGCAAATTTCTTCATGTCATGACTAGGCACTTTACTGCGTAATGAAGAACTAACAAAGTTCAAATCTGCATTACCACGTGCACTGAGGAATTTATTCACATATTGACTCGCACGAGTGACAGCGTCATTTTTCCATGCAGCATATTCAGCTGAATCAATGTCTGCCATCATACTACCTGTACAGATACTTTTTGTTTCTAGTTTCTTCCCATTAGGAAAATAAGAATTTTCTTGTTCTCGGCGGTCCGGAAAAATATTAGTCAGACAAATATATTCTTCATATTTCTTTCGATAAGCTAAGCATAAACCATTACCGGGATTAAAACCGCTATATGAAAGTAAATATATGTCAGGCACCCAAAATGAATAGTAATCCATTTTAAATTCATCTGCCAATCCACTAATTGTCAAATCTTTTGTAATTGCTGTTTGGACGATTTTCTTAGCACTAAATTTATAAATCATCTTTCCCGTTTTATCAGCATATACAATACCATCTGAAATTTGGTCGTCCAAATCTGCTAAGTTAATATTATATTTTGTTTGTCTACCGTCCATATATGAGTCAAGCAAATTTGATTCAAATTTTTTAAAAATTCGCCCTTGTTTCACATATTGACTTGTGTCTAGTTCTACAATAGTCATTGTAATTCCCCTTTCTCATTATATTATATATTCTATCAAACAACTTGGCATTTGTCAACAATAAAATGTTATAAAACTCAAAAAAATCACACCGAAGTGTGATTTTCATTTTAGTCAAATAGTGTATTCGTTTTTAACGTTTGATTGTTTTTAAGCTTCTTCTACTTTTACCAAGTCAAGAGCTTTCTTCAATCCTACCAATTGTTCATAAGTAAATTCAAGTTCAGCAGCTTCAATAACTTCTGTTACTTTACGTTGTTCTTCTTCTTTTGCTTTTTCAGCAAGTTCAGCATCACGAGCTCCAAGAGCAGCACGAGCTGTTTCAACTTGTTCATCAGTCATTACTTCTGCAACTGGAATTTCCTTTTCAATAAGATAAGCAACTTCATCAAGAGTAAACCCAGGGATTTTTGGAACCCATTTACCATCAGAAGTTTGGCCGAGTTTGAATCGACCACCTTTTAGAGTTTCTGCTCCAAGAGTTGCAGCAATACGAGCACGTAATTGTTCAGGTGTTTCTTTTTCCACTTCTTCGTCAGCACCTTTTGTACCTGATTTTTCTGTGATAATAAGAGCAGCTCCTACCACTTCCAATTCAGCATTTGCTGGTACATTAAGCAAAGCAAGAACATCATCAACAGAAGCTCCATTAAGAGGGAAACGATTGTTTTGGAAAACAATCTCCGTCACACCTGCATAAGCGTTTACATTTTCAGCCATTTTTAAATAGCTCCTTTCAAAATTTATATTTTTTATTTTATAGTTATATTATAACAAGCGATTTAGTATTTGTCAACTATTTTTATCAATTATTTTTAAGAAATAATAACATAGGGACCAATAACTTCAACTTTTGCAGTTTTTGGAATGTTGAGCATTTCTAACACTGTATTCAAATCTGCTCCATTCAAGGGGAATGTTTTGCCCTTATATTTCACAAATTGAACTTCTTTCAAATTAAAATCCATATTGAAAACTCCTTTTTTATTTTATATTTTAATTTTATCAAAAATTAAGATTACTGTCAAACAATTTCCGCCACTGTCATACTACATAATTTCGTGTGGAACATAAATTTATTTCCAAGTAACATAGCATTTTCTTCAATCAAGTTAATTAGATTAAATAATAGAGTAGCACTTGTTACATTAGCAGTCACATTTTGAGGTGCTGATTCAGATTGTTCAGCACATGAGATTTGGTCAGGTCTACGTTCGTCACCTTCGAAGTTTTGGAATGCTTCGTCAATGGCAATCGGACTTTCATAAATGACTTCATTATCATATTTAGCTGCAACATAAGCTTGACCATGTCTTTCAGCATTACCGCCATCTAACCATAATACATCTTTATAATTGGGATTGTAAAATACATCTTGAGCAATTTTACGAGTAGCATTATTATCCAAGCAACCTACAAGTACTGGAGTGCCTTCTTCTTGAGCAATAATTTCATCAATGATAGAAGTATCAGAAAGAAATTCTGGCACATAAGCGAAATCCCATTTTTTAGCAATTTCTGCTTTGCTCATATTTACTTCTTCTTCAACGAAGTTTTGTCG